>TARA_R110002072_G_scaffold142853_5_pt1 | contig 87084 bp, 87 predicted proteins | sample TARA_R110002072 | Tara Oceans TARA_R110002072 (sample SAMEA4397118) | marine metagenome | biome: Polar Biome; feature: [SRF] surface water layer (ENVO:00010504); material: water (ENVO:00002006), including particulate matter (ENVO:01000060) such as... | depth 5 m
AGCCGCGAGGTTGAGTTCCGCACCGCCGGGCGGGTAACACAGGCAGATGGCCGGTCAGACCGTTACCCTGTCCCTTCCGGGCCGCTCTCTGGATCCTTCTCTGGACCGCTCATAATAAAACTACCGACAACAACTATAACGCCGACCTGGAAACCACCACCTCACACATCTGCCGCAAACTATGCACCTTGTCGATCAGCCGCGCAAACCGCTCATCCCTGGTCAACCCCTGCGCATACCGGTAATAAATCTGCTGCCCGATGCCCGCCAGCCGGAACAGACCAAAACAGAAATAGAAATCAATATTATCCACGTTGATGCCAGTACGCTCGCTGAAGCGGGCTACAATTTCCGCTCGTGTCGGTGCGCCAGGTGCATCACTGGGCATAGCACGGTACTGACGGAAGAAATCCGGATCACCGGCCTCTGCCCAATAACCCAGCGTGCAGCCCAGGTCCATCAGCGGGTCGCCAACTGTTGCCATCTCCCAGTCAAGCACACCGATCATCTTCAGGGGATTATCCAGTGACCAGATCACATTATCGAGTTTGTAGTCATTGTGAATGACACCGATCACGCCACTTTCACTGGGCATCTTGTCGCGCAGCCAGGCAATCACCGGTTCAAAATCGGGTGCATCGGGCGTCATCGCCGCAAGATAGCGTTTTGTCCAGCCTTCAACCTGGCGGGTCACGTAGCCTTCCGGACGACCGAACCGGGTCAGACCCGCTTTCTCCAGATCCACTGAATGCAGGTCACCCAGCACATCAAACAGGGTAAAAAACTGCTGCCTTACCTGCTCCGGGGAGAGATTCAGACCGGACGGATACTCACGTCTGATAACCAACCCTTCAATATAGGACATCAGATAGAAATCACAGCCCAGCACATTGTGATCTTCGCAAAAATGAATCGGTTTGGGCGCGTAGGGAAATACATTCTCCAGTGCGGACAGAATCTTGAATTCGCGCCCCATGTCATGGGCTGATTTCACTTTGCTGCCAAAGGGCGGTCGGCGCAGCACCCACTTCTCATCGCCACTGGCAAGCAGATAGGTCAGGTTGGAATAACCGCCGGGAAACTGCTTCACGCTCAGGCTATCAACCAGTGAGCCCAATACGGGCCGTAAATACTCCCGCAGAATGTTCAGATCCAGCTCTTCCCCTTCCCTGACGGTTTGTGCCTGATCAACCAGTGTTGCTAGCTCTGTCATACTGAATCCCTGATTATTGTTTTATCTGAACGTTATTAACTCACGATGTGCCGACGTCTCCAGATGGGACAACGTGTTAAAACTCCCCAGCGAGATTTTGCCCCGCCCGTACACCAGCCGCGTCACCGAACTGTTGTTGACCATCCAGTTGGTTGCGATAGCCTGATTATCAGGCATTTGCAGGGCCCGCTGCAATGCCGTGGCGATCACACCGCCGGATGTTGAGATCACTACCCGGCTGCCGCCTCTGTGGCACGCCATAATGTCATCCAGGGTGGCGTGCACACGCGCCTGAAAATCCCGCCACGGCTCAAAATCACCATCATCGCTGCCCGCTTCCAATGTGCCTTGAATCCAGTGCCGGCTGGCCGCTTCCAGTACCAGTTGAAACAGCTTCCGGTCGCGAATGGGCTGACCTGCCGCAAGCTCAAAGCCTTCACTGGCGGCATGATCCCGCACGTAGATACGGAACAACGGATCTCCGTTGTACTCGTTCAGGCCGGCGTGGATATTGACATCCGGATCGTTGACAACAGGCCTGAGCAACTCCGCAGTTTCCTGCTGCCGCAGTAACTCACCGCTGTACAGCGCATCGTAGCGCTCGTTCAGTCCTGACCAGTGTTCTGCAAGAATCTCCACCTGTCGTACGCCTGTAGGGCTCAGCTTGTCATACGAGTCAGCTCCGAAGGAAGCCTGTCCATGGCGTACTAATATCAATTCACTCATACCATCAAATCACTCAGACCTGTACGTCAATAAAAACGGGGCATTGCGTCAGACGCAGCCCCGTTATGTGTTTCATACTATACACCACAAGATTGTGACAGTAACTGACCGGCTTTCTACAACGCAGCGTAACGCAGCGTGTGGTGATCAGTATTGCCGAACAGGTTCTCGATAGTGGTTACCCGCTTGAAGTAGTGTCCCACATCAAGCTCGTCAGTGACCGCAATACCACCATGAATCTGCACGGACTCCTGGCCGACCTTGCGCATTGCTCTGCCAACACGACTCTTGGCCGCAGACACCGCCTTGGCCTTTTCCTCGGCAGATACCGAACTATCCAGCTTCATAGCCGCCATTATGACAATGGAACGCGCCAGCTGACACTCAATGAACATTTCCGACATGCGGTGTTGAAGTGCCTGAAAAGTGCCGATTGCTACACCGAACTGCTTACGGGTTTTTGCATATTCAACCGTCTTTTTCAGCAGGCAATCCATGGCCCCAACCGCTTCCGCGCTGACGGCCAATGCAGCGCGATCCACAACTGCCTCCAGCGCCACCAGCGCGCCGCCTTCCTTGCCCAGCAATGCATCGGCAGACACGGTGACATCCTTCAGGTGAATTTCCGCAGCCCGATGGCCGTCAACGGCAGTATAGGCACGTTTGCTGACACCGGCGGCGGAAGCGTCGACCAGAAATGCCGATATGCCATCACGATCAAACTGGCTACCGGACGTTCTGGCGATCACTACCAGCTTGTCGGCGGACGGGCCGTTCAATACCAGAATTTTGCTGCCATTGAGTGTGTAATTATCGCCATTTTTGACAGCCGATGTGGCAACTGATGCCAGATTAAAGCGACTGTCAGCTTCCGCGTAGGCGGTTGCCAGTTGCAGGCCACCTTCCATCACAGCACTGATCAGCTCTTCCTTTTGCGCAGCATTGCCAAGCTCACTGACCAGGCCGCCGCTGATCACAGCCGTTGGCAGAAACGGCTCAACGACCATACCTTTGCCAAACTCTTCCATGACCACCATCAGATCCACGGCAGAACCACCAAAACCGCCATCTTCTTCCCTGAATGGCACGGTCAACCAGCCCAGCTCTGCAAACAGCGACCAGTATTCCTCACTGAAACCCCTGTCGCTTTTAAGTATCTTGTGGCGCGTATCAAAGTCGTACTGACTTAGCACAAACTTCTGAACGCTGTCCTGCAGCATCTGCTGCTCATCACTGTAAGAAAAATCCACGTATAAATCCTCGTAAAGTCAGTCGAATGGTCAGCGTGTGTTTACAGGCCCAGTACGGCTTTGCTGATGATATTTTTCTGGATCTCGTTGGATCCGCCATAAATCGACTTCTTGCGATTATTGAAGTAAGTGTTGGAACTGGCTGCCAGCGTACCGGCACCCACATGCTCACCATCAAAACCTTCGGTAAACTGCTCTGGCACATGCGGCAGACTGTGGTAGCCGGCCACCTCCATGTACAGCTCATCAATAAACTGTGTCGCTTCAGTACCAACAATCTTCAGAATCGAGGACTCCGGTCCGGGCGCCTTGCCCACACTTACCGCTGCCAGTGTTCGCAATTCGGCAAACTCAAGCGCCAGCACCTGAATATCCACTTCCGCCAGTTTGCGGGCAAACACCGGATCATTCAGCAGCGTTCCACCCTGACCATCAGAGGTCCTGGCAGCCAGGTCACGCAGTTTGCGCAGCTTGAGTTTGGAGTTGGGTACCTGGGCAATATTGGTACGTTCGTGGGTCAGCAGGACCTTGGCATAGGTCCAGCCTTTGTTTTCTTCACCAATCAGATTTTCAACCGGCACCCTGACGTTATCAAAGTGTACTTCGTTGACTTCAGGCTCGCCGTCCAGCAGGACAATCGGAGACACCTTGATGCCCGGCGTTTTCATATCGATCAGCAGAAAACTGATGCCTTCCTGTTTTTTGACAGTGTTATCTGTGCGCACCAGGCAGAAAATCCAGTCAGCGTGCTGACCCAGCGTGGTCCATGTCTTGGTGCCGTTAACCACGTAGTGGTCGCCATCGCGGGTTGCTGTCGTTTTTAACGAGGCCAGGTCGGAACCCGCGTTGGGTTCGGAGTATCCCTGACACCACCAGACATTACTGGCAAGTATGTCCGGCAGAAAGCGTTGTTTCTGTTCTTCGTTGCCATAACTGTAGATGACCGGCGCCACCATTTTCATACCAAAAGCCACTGGCTCCATGGCACCGTAGAGGCCCATTTCCATGGCGAAAATATATTTCTGGGTAGGATTCCAGCCAGTGCCACCGTATTCAACCGGCCAGTTGGGCGCAACCCAGCCTTTTTTGTACAGTATTTTCTGCCAGCGGACGTAGTCGTCCTTCTCCAGGTGAATACCGTTGTCCACTTTGTGTTTGATATCCTGCGGAAACTCCGCCTTGAGGAAATCCTGCACCTCTTTCTGAAACTTTAACTCTTCCGCGGTAAAATCAGCATTCACAGGGAATCTCCTGAAAATTATTAAAATCAATCAGTTGCAGGAACAATTCAGCTCCAGCCAGCGATTTTCGAGTATAATCTTTACGGTTCGGAACGCCATACAGACCATGTAGTCCTGTAACATAAACCGAACAAGGAGCCAGACTCTACCACTTTTGAACAACGTTGAAAATCAAAATTCGAACAGTTGTTCTATGAATTTAATCTATTCGGAATGGCAGTTTACATAACCGCTGGTTATCATCCGGCAAGCACAGAAACTGCCACAACCAGCAACAAAAACCAAGAGCCGGAAGCAAGGAAAACCGCATGACTGAATCACCATTGGATATTTTCCGCCCTGATCTGTTCAAAGGCAAAACCGCGCTGATTACAGGCGGCGCCCGCGGTATCGGCCTGGCCATTGCAGAGGGTTTTGCGCGCTTCGGTGCCAATATTGTCGTCGCCAGTCGCAATGCCGAAAACCTGCAATCAGCACACGTCAAATTGTCTGCACTGGGTGCCGACTGCCTTGCGCTGCCGGTAAACATCCGCGACGTCGAAGACGTCGAAAAGCTTATAGCCGCAGCAACCGAGCGCTTCGGCAGTATCGATTTTCTCATTAACAATGCGGGTGGACAGTTTCCGGCACGCCCCTCCCAGATCAGCGACAATGGCTGGCGCGCGGTGGTTGATCTGAACCTGAATGGCACCTGGAACATGTGCAGCCGGGTCGCACCTTTAATGGTGGATCAGGGATCTGGTGCCATCGTCAATGTGGTGCATGTCTATGCCTTCAATCGCGGCGCACCGCCCTTTGTGCATTCCGGCGCAGCGCGGGCCGGTGTGGTGAGCATGACCCAGAGCATGTCTTACTATCTGGCCCGTCATGGCGTCACCATCAATACCCTGGCGCCTGGCACCATCGACACACAGGGGGTACACGAGGAAGAATTTGCCTCCGCTGAATATACGGATCTGGCGCAGTCCACATTGCGCGATGTGCCAGCTCACCGGATGGGTACGGCGGATGAAATGGCCGCAGTCACACTGTTCTTGTGCTCACCTGCAGCACGTTACATCAATGGTGCCAGCATCGTTGCTGATGGTGCACAATTCATGGGTAACTGGGCGCCGATGGTTGACCCGGAACAGTATTAGACGATAATGCTGAACCTTCAGATCCCAATTGACACCAGGTAACCGACCCCATGGAATGGCTGCAAATCCTCGTGCTTGCTGTAGTGCAGGGTGTTACCGAGTTCCTGCCGGTTTCAAGCTCCGCTCACCTGATCCTGGTGCCGATTTTCACCGGCTGGGAAGATCAGGGCCTGGTATTCGATGTCGCACTCCATTTTGGCAGTCTGGCCGCAGTGGTACTGTATTTTCGTCGTGAACTCCTGGTCATGAGCCGACGCTGGGCGCGATCGCTGGTGACCAGAAAAACCGATGCGGAAGCGCGCCTGGCGTGGGCGGTGCTGCTGGGCACCATTCCGGTCGGATTGGCCGGCCTTGCACTGAATGATGTGATAGAGACAGCATTACGGTCTCCGTTGTACATTGCAGCGGGGCTTATCATTTTTGGTATCGTGCTTGCGTGGGCCGACTGGCGGCACAGGGGTGAGCGCAACGAACATCAACTCAAATGGGCAGATATTGTTTTTATCGGATTTGCTCAGGCGATTGCACTGTTTCCGGGTACATCTCGCTCCGGCATCACCATTACCGCAGGACTGATGCTGGGACTGAGCCGTGAGGCAGCATCACGCTTTTCATTCCTGTTGTCGATACCGGTTATTGTTATTGCCACAGGATTGCAAACGAAGGAGTTGCTGGATTCAGGCCAGGCCATAGACTACCTGGCCATGGGCACCGGCACGGTTCTTTCCGGCATCAGTGCCTATCTGTGTATTCACTACTTTCTGGTGTTTATTAACAGAATCGGTATGCAGCCGTTTGTGCTTTACCGGATCGCTTTGGGTGTGCTGTTGATCTTTCTGTTCGCCTGAGTGCCGACGTCAGTTAAAACTCAATGATCGTACCGGACGCACGCCGGCAATCAGCATCAGCAGCGAGTACAACACCAGCAGCGGCACAACATACAGCATCAGAGATCCCACCCGTTGTTCACCCAGCCCGGTCGCCCCCATCACCAGATAGACCAGCGCCGCCAGCACATGCAACATCAGGTAAGCCACCACCAGACGCTTACGGGTAACACTCACTGAATATGCCTTGCCTTTAAGCAACCAGTGTAGCGCAATCCCAAGCCCCAGCAGGTCGGTAGGCCAGAACAGCAGCAAATTCATATTGCCATGAATATCCTGATGACCGGAAAGCCACCATCCCAGACTCAGCATCAGTCCATAGACGCCGCTTAATAGCGCGATCCCCAAACCAATCAACCCCAGCAGCCGGTAACTCAGGCCGGGCATCAGCAGAGTGAACCCCGGCTGGCTTGAGAATGAGGCAATCGAGGCCCGCCGGACACCTGCCAGCAACAGCAGCACCGGCAGCATCAGCAATCCGGCAAGCCAGTACGGATTGATCCCGCGCGCTGGTGGCGCGAACTGCATCAATGTCTGTGAATCAGCCAGCAACCCCTGCCGCCGCAGTTGTTCGCGCAACTGCAGCGGCAGGAACATCTGCTGCCACTGTGTCATGCGTTGGTCGACGCGCTCATTCAGCAGAATATCCAGTGAGAACCGGAGTAAAGGCACACTGGCGTAATGGCTCAGCACCTCATCGCGAAACGTGCGTAGCGTCAGCGCCGTACTGCCGGCTGCAAGCGTGCCATTCAGGGCTTCGTCCAGATAGTCACGTACCCGGGTAGTGCAATTGTCAAAAAAATAATCGTAGGCGTATTCAATGTTCTCTGGCCTGATATTCCAGGCGAGACGCTGGTACAGACTCCGTTTCTGAGCGTCAGACAGCCTTAACCGGTCCTGCCAGACAGTGCGTCCTTCCTGCCGATAGCGACCAAGTTCCCACTCGGGTGGCGACACGCCCAACTGATAGTCCATGTTGCCGAGGGCAAAATTTGCTGCAAATCTGACATAACCAGCACTGGTGTCGAACATGCCCCAGTTGAACATGAGATCGGTGTCGGTTGAGTCATCCACAATGCGCAGCGCAGTATGTCCGAAGTTGTCCCAGACATGATTTCCGACATCCACGGTGATCAGATAGAACTCCACCTGGCTCAGATCAGCCGGGATCCGGATGTTTTCGACATCATCAATTGCCGGCTGGGCGCGCAGGAACCCGATATTGGCCAGCAGGAAAACGACACAGAAAAACAGTCTGAGTGCAGCAGACAGGACTGCACCACGCGCCGAGGCGACAAACATTTTACCCGGCAGGGCTGCATAATTCGGATTAGAGGAAATCAATGATTGGCGAAGCTTCTGTTGTCTTTTGTCGTTGTAGAGTTTAACGCAGTGTCCGGCCATGATAACAAAGAAACCAAAGCGATCAAGTAGTCTGCGCATCGGGTGGCGGAGTGAGCCGGCAGCCTTGCCGTATTTGCCGTCAGTGCCTATGATAGCGGCCTTATTAAATTATTCTACAGCACAGATGCGGAGAATTTTGCCATGAACGGTGCCAGAGCCCTGATAGAAACACTTGCCAACTGCGGCATCGAACTATGCCTGGCCAATCCGGGAACCTCGGAAATGCATCTGGTCCAGGCGCTTGATCAGGTACCACAGATGCGCAGCGTTCTTGCCCTGTTTGAAGGGGTCTGTACCGGCGCCGCTGATGGTTACGGCCGCATGACCGGCAAACCTGCAGCCACGCTGTTGCATCTCGGGCCGGGCCTGGCAAATGGCATTGCCAATCTGCACAACGCACGCAAAGCGGGCACCCCGATCATCAATCTGGTGGGTAACCATCCGCAGTTTCATATGGGCTATGATGCGCCGCTGACCTCGGATATCGACACGCTGGCAAAAAACTTCTCCTGCTGGATAAAGTCCTGCAGTACTGCGGACACACTGGCGCAGGATGGAGCCGAGGCCTACACCGCAAGCCTGCGCGCCACACCCGGATCACAGGGCCAGATCTCGACTCTGATACTCGGCGCAGACGCCGCCTGGGGTGACTCTCCCGGTGTCGCAATCCCCAATGGTATCCCACAACGCGCAGTTGTCGCGGAGCGCAGCATAGAGCAGGTTGCCGGGGTTCTGCAGAGCGGCGAAAAATGCGTGATGATTCTTGAGCATGACGGCGTAAGTACTGACTCACTCGAAGAAGCGGGCCGTATTGCCGCCAAAACCGGTTGCCGCATCATGACCGGCACTTTCCCGGGTCGGGTTGACGGTGGTGCCGGCGCTGTCGAGGTTGAGCGCATGCCGTACTTTCCGGAACACATTCTGGCTTCATTGGCAGGCGTTCAGCACCTTATTCTGGTTGGCGCACAGATTCCGGCAAGCTTTTTCGCCTATCGCACCACACCCAGCCGTCTGGTTCCCGAGGGTTGTCAGGTGCACACGCTTGCGCGGATAGAGGAAAATGCCACGCAGGCGCTACAACATCTGGCCGAGCGCCTGGCTGCCACTAAAACCGACGTGAAGCGGTTTGCCCGTGCAGATGCCAGCCTGCCAACGGGCGACATGAGCAGCCGCAACATGCTGCAGGTGATCGCTGCCACACTGCCCGAAAACGCCATTGTTGCAACTGATTCCGGCGCTGGTAATGCGGCACAGCCGGTCTGTCAGACAGCCGCGCCTCACAGCTGGCTCAGTCTGACCGGCGGCTCGATCGGCCAGGGCAGCCCGGTTGCCACCGGTGCAGCGCTTGCCTGCCCGGACCGCCGGGTTGTGGCATTGCTGGGTGACGGTGGCGCTGCGTATACCATCCAGAGTCTCTGGACCCAGGCGCGAGAGCAACTTAATGTCACCACCGTGATCTTTGCCAATCGCAAATACAATATCCTGAATATCGAATATGCCCGGCTGGGTGTGACCGACGTCGGACCGATTGCCGCCAGCCTGTTTGATATCGGCAATCCGGATATCGACTGGACCATGATCGCCGGCGGTCTGGGTGTCCCTTCAGCCACAGCGCGCACCGCAGAAGAATTTGCTGACCTGCTCAAGCGCAGTTACGCAACACCCGGGCCGTTCCTGATTCAGGCAATGTGTTGATTTGCCGCAAGTGAAGCCACTTTCACTGTGATAGATTGACTAACAAGTTGCAGATTTCGCCAGAGACTGGTGAAAGCAGTAATAATCAATGACACAACTATTTATCTATTTTATTGTTTTTAAAGGATTTTAAGGACTGGCACGAATATCGCAGGGAATCTCTCAGGATTAGAGTTTCAGAGAATCCAGTAATTTCTTACCCTTGCGTGGAGCCGACAGTTATGGACATTATCAAGAACCTTTGCACTCTTCTGGTGTTTGCCGTACTGGCGATGCTGGCTCTGCCTCTGCTGGGCGCAGGACTGGGTCTGCTGTTCGTCCTGGGTGCCATAGTCATCTGGTTACTGCCAATTCTTATTATCCTCAACTCCGACAAAACCACGGGAGGCGAAAAACTGGCCTGGATACTGGCCATCATCTTCCTGTCATGGTTTGCCTGGATATTCTATTTCCTGCTTGCGCCCATCAAACCACGCAGGGATTACTGGTATGAATAAACCGGCATAACGAGGCACTATGGTTGCAGTAGCGAACGAGACAGACAATACGGAGCCAGGCAGCGACAACTGGCTGGCACAGGTATCTGAACCCATCATCGATCCGGATCGGCGGATCATTGATCCTCACCACCACCTTTGGCGCAAACGCTTCAACCGCGACTACCTGCTGGAAGACCTGTGGTCAGATACTGCCAGTGGCCATCGAATTGAAAAAACCGTCTTTATCGAGTGTCGCGCCTTTTATGACAAGGACGCCGAGCCACACTGGCAATCCCTGGGGGAAACCCGGACGATCGCTGAAATCGCAAAAATCAGCCATCAGTCACCGGACCAGGCCCGGATCAGTGGCATCGTCGGCAAGATAGATCTGACGCTGGGCGATCATCCCGAATTGTTGCGTGAAATCATTCAGGCTCATCAGGAGGTTGCCGGTTCACTGTTTAAAGGGGTCCGTTTTGCCGGTGCCCGTGACCCGCGACCCGAGGACCTGCTGATATCGCTGCAGGCACTGCCTTACCTGTATGGTCGCGAGAACTTCCGCAAGGGTCTGCGCATTCTGGGTGAACTGGGGCTTTCCTACGACACATGGCACTACCACCACCAGAATGTTGATTTTTGTGATCTGGCGGAATCAGTTACCGACACCACACTGGTGCTTGACCATTTCGGCACACCACTGGGTGTGGGCATCTATCGCGGTGCCAGTGATGCCATCTTTGATCAATGGAAGGAAGATATTCACAGACTGTCACGCTGCCCGAACGTGGTCGCAAAACTTGGCGGACTTGCCATGCCGGACAACGGGTTTGGCTGGGACAAACGTGCAACGCCGCCGGACTCAGACGAATTTGTGCGTCGTCAGAAAAAATACTTTATGCACACCATCGAATGTTTTGGACCCGAACGCTGCATGTTTGAAAGCAATTTCCCGGTGGACCGGCTGTCGGTGAGTTATCCGGTGGTCTGGAATGCATTCAAAAAGATGGTCGCCGACTTTTCTGAAGCCGAGAAACACGCCATGTTTTACGGCACAGCCGCCCGGGTGTATGGGCTGAGCTGAGTCAGACGCGGCGCTTGACCAGTTTTAACACAGCACTGCTGGTCAGAATGGTTTTACCGTTCGCCTCCAGCACTGCGCGGGCGAACACCAGTGACCCCCCCTTGCGTGTTACTTCGCCGCGCCCGATGACCAGGTCACCATCAAATGCAGGTCCGATAAACTCGCTGGTGCAACTGACCGTCAGCACGCCATCATGGGTACCTCCGATCGCCGCCAGGCAGAGCGTGTAATCGGCAAACATCATCGAAATGCCACCATGCAGTGTCTTGTGCGCGTTGCAGTTGCGCGACTGCACACGAAACGCAGTTTCGATGGCACCATCGACCAGTGCAAAAAAGAAAGGACCATTGTGGTCCTCTGCGTTATCTCCATCCCAGTGCCGGAAATGTGCCGGGATATCGTAATCCTCCGGCTTCTGTTTGATTTTTGTCACTCAGTCCTTACCCTCATCGTCATCATTGGTGGCAACATCAACCACAGCACCTGCCACCTTGAACGGTACTTTAGCCACTTCCAGCGTCACGTCAACAGCCGCACCCACAGCCGTCCCCAGACAGCCTGTCAGGGCAGACAGCAAAACCACCATAGCGCTAAGGCGCACTGTTAACCGCACAACGGCAGCGCGATTGTTGCTGTTATTCCTGTCAAACATGTTTCAGTCTCCCGGCGGTAAAAGGTTCCAGCATGGATGTGACATCAGCGCCTCTGTTAACCAGCGCTGCAAAGGCAACCGCCAGACGCTCACTTTCCTTTAATACTGTCTGCCAGTAAATGATACGCTCACGCTCACCAAGACGAACAAAATCATTTCGGTCGGGTATTTTCCCATACGGCAGGCTCTGCACAAACTCTTTTGTCGGCGTCACCAGCAAAACGTTGTCAAAATGCGCCGGATCAGCCCTGTGCCACGGCGCAAATTTATCGAACCAGCCGGGTATGACACTCGCATAGAAATGTGGATACAGCACCAGTCCGTCGAGCTTGTTAAATGGCAGATCCAGATGGTAGTCCGTTATGCCTCCATCGCGAAAAACAGCGTTCCCGGCACCGCTTATGCCTGTGACCGCTTCCATCACCAGAGGGATGGATCCGCTGGCCATTAGTGCATCACAGACATTTTTCTCGTTCAGCATCACAAACCGGGCGGACTGATCCTGCAATGGCAGCGCCGCCGGATGATCCAGTGCGTTGTGAAAGACATACCGTTCAAAAAACCAGCTCAGGCTGCGTCGACTGACCATATTGCCAACGGCAGCGGCCAGCAATCCTGCATTTAATGCCAGCTTATTCTCTGAACGCACCACGCGGCGGGCCCGATCCGCTATGACATACAGGCGACGCTGCGGATTTTCGGCGATACATTTTTCAACCGATGCAGATTCATTGTCACCCAGAATGCCCTGCAGCATCTTGCGAGCCTCACGACTTATCTCATGTCGGTCAGGCCGCGCTGAAGAATAGGTTTGACCCGCATAACGTGCTGCCAGCGTATCAAGTGCCTGCACCGGATTGCTGTGGGCATAGCAGGCCAGCCGCCATGCGCCTGCGGAGGAGCCAACCAGCCGCAAGGGACGGGCATTGTCGACAAAAAAACTGCCTGCCAGATATCGATCCAGACCATACAGAACAAACCACTTGGGACCACCGGAGGCACCTGCCATCCAGCTGAAATCACTGGCGCGCAGACCATTCTCACTGATGGTTTGCATTGCCCTGGGTCCGGCAAACAATTTGAGTTCTGACATAGGGAGCCTGTTCGTTTGCGAGTAACCGCATTATAATTAAATCCGTGAGCAACACTACCCGGAGCTGTCACAAAATATCACAGCTTGATGTGCCGTCGACATGGCTCAGGCAGACACGCACCGTTAGTATGAAAGCGAAGTTCAACAGGTATTCAATCATGATCGCCAGAATCAGAGACTATTCCCGATGGCTGTTTTCTGCCATTTTCAGCCTATCGCTGCTGACCGTTCCCGGCACAACATTGCTGGCCCAGGGCGCCACGCAGCAGGAACGCGCAGCGGCCGGTGCGGCATCGGAACTGGCACAGCGCCATTACCGCAGGGCCAATACCTATAATAATCTGGAGCGCTTTGACGAGGCCGTAGAAGAATATCGTCTTGCCGTCGCTGCAGATCCGAACCTGGCCGATGCATACCGCAACCTTGCAAACATCTATCTCTCGCAGAACAAGCCTGATGATGCCATTCCCATGCTGGCACGATTCATCAACCTGCAGGATCAACCCAGCACGCCACTGACAGCATCGCTGAAGACAATCGGCGACCTGCTGCGCCGGGCTGAACGCTTTGAAGAATCCATCAGTTTTGATGTGCGCGCCATTGCTGCAGACCCGCGCGACGATTCGCTGGTCCATATCATGGGCAACATCTACGACAATGCCGGTCACACGGACAAAGCGATTCAGGTTTATGAGAAGGCCACTGAAGTCATGACAGACAACGCCTTCATGAACAGAACCCTGGGCAGACTGTATGAGCGCGAGGGTCGACTGGAAGATGCCCTGGCCCAGTATCGCAAGGCTGCGGCAACGGATCTGGGATCGCAGTTCTACAAGGAACTGGTGCAGAATCTGGAAGCGCGCCTGACCCAGCAGTCAGGCAACCAGGTCAACGGCTGATATCGACCAACTGCGTCAGACGCTGATGCCTGCTGTCAGCGTCCATATGCGCCAACGCCCGGACCGCCTGATAAAATGCCGGCAGGTCTCCATCGTGCCTGTCCAGCAGCGCTGCAAATGCGGGCAACCAGTCAAAATAGGCGGACACAGTGGCCAGTTGTGCATTGTTTAGCGGTCCTTCAAACCAGCCCCGGTAAGCCTCCGCATCATCCCGTTGGAACCATTGCGCCCGCATTTCCTCCTGCAGTGCCAGCTTTTCGGCAACCGGTGTGTCTTGCCTGTTGTAGAGCGCGGCTAACCTGTCGCGATAACCTGTGACAAACTGCGTGAACTGGATCTGTGTCTGCTGCTCGGACAGAAACCGCGCAAACATCTCCGCATTTTCAGTACCCGCCAGCCAGCGACGCAACCCCTCCTGCTCCACAAAACTGGCAAAGCTCTCATTGAATGTGGTGTCGTCAGGCACATAGATCAGTTGATGGGCAAGCTCGTGAAATATAAGGCCGGCCAGACGATGATCCGGACGGCGCATGATCGTAGAAGGAATCGGGTCATTCAGCCAGCCCAGGGTGGAATAGGCATCCACACCGCCAACATAGACATCAAATCCGCGCGCGGCCAGCGTCTGCGCATAGTCCTGCGCAGCAGACTCGGAAAAATAGCCGCGGTAGGTGACACAGCCTGCGATCGGAAAACACCATTGCAGGGGATCCACGGAAAAAGCCGGCGCCGCAAAAACATTCCACACAAGATGACGTCTTTCAACATTGACATAGCTGGTGTAGCTGCCATCCGACGACAGACCCAGTGACTGCCCGGCAAACTCCCTGGCCTGAGCAATCAATTGCAGTTTCCTGACAAGCTCGGGATCAGTGTCCGGGTTGCCAAGAATGCGTTCCACCGGCTGACGGTCAAGCATCAATCCCAGCTGACCCGTGGCTGCCTGCATGTAAAAAGAGACGGTAGTGCACGTGGAGAGAGATAGTGTCAGAACAAGCAGAACTATCCCGCGCCAGGCAACTGCCATGTCAGGGGGCAACCGCTGCAGACTCGCGGGGCACCAGTTGGATCTCGAACAGATCCGCCCATAGTTTGCCCGTGACAAATAACTGCTCTGTTTCAGCATTCCACGCGATGCCATTCAGTACTGCATCGCTGCCGCCGACGCGGGTCAACTGGCGCAGCCCCGTCAGATCAACAATGCTGTTGACCTCGCCTGATGCCGGATCGATACGGATCAGTTGCTCTGTCATCCAGACATTTGCCCAAACCTCACCATCGATATACTCAAGCTCATTCAGGTTTCGGATAGACTGGCCCTGAGCGCTGACCGTTATCGATCGCACCGTAGCAAAGGTCTGCGGATCGACAAAATACAGACGATCGCTGCCATCACTCAATATCAGGTGCTCGCCATCCCAGGTCAGCCCCCATCCTTCGGTCGGCACAAAGTGCGACGTGACGCTGTCAAATGTTTCCAGGTCATACACAAAAACCATATTCTCGCGCCAGGTCAGCTGATAGATAAGACCATTGGCAACGGCAATACCCTCACCAAAATACCGGGCATTGAGCTCGCGCGACCGAATAATTGAACCGTCCTCCAGATTGGTCTGCAGCAGTGCTGACTGACCGTAGCGTCCCGTGCCTTCGTACATAGCACCTTTATGAATCAGCAGACCCTGCGTAAAGGATCTGACATTATGCGGATAGGTGTTGACCACCTTGTAGTCGTAGATCGGCAACTGGGCCTGAGCACTGCATGCAAGCAGCAACCAGACAGATAAACAACTCAGCAGCGCGGCATACGATAACCGGCCGGGCTGATGTAATTGTCCGGGCAACATGCTATGTTTTTGCTCTTGCACAGGTAAGGCTCCTGATAGGTTCACTCAGTTTAGGGAGGAAATATTGCAATGACAAGTCAGTGTCTGTTCTGCCGCATTATAGCCGGCGAAATTCCATCCACCACCATCTACAGCGATGATCATGTGTATGCGTTCAGGGATATCAATCCGGCGGCACCCGCCCACATCCTGGTTATCCCCCGCAAACACCTGAGCAGCATTGATGATGCACAGAACGAAGACGAAGCATTGCTGGGCAAGCTTATGCTCAGCGCCCGCGCCATCGCGCGCAGCGAAGGGTTAAGCGAGCACGGATTCAGGCTGGTGATCAACACTGGTGATGACGGTGGCCAGACAGTTCACCATTTGCATGTACATATTCTGGGTGGTCGCAGCATGACCTGGCCACCCGGCTGACGTCACGCTTTATCAGCCTTATAACAGGGCCCGGATAGTCGCCAGCCCCTCTGTGGAAGCCGGAACAACGCCATGTTCGGTAATGATGCCTGTCACCAACCGGGCCGGCGTCACATCAAATCCAAAATTACTGACCTGCGTGCCCGGCGGCGCAATATTCATCCGGACAACAGATCCGGCTGATGCCGCTGAATCTGAATCGTGCACAGACGCCCCGATACAACCCTGCACCTGACGGATTTCATCGCCATCGCGCTCTTCAATGGGTATCTCCCTGATGCCGTCGATACAGTCAAAATCGATGGTGGAAGCAGGCAATGCCGCATAAAACGGAACATTATTGTCAAAAGCGGCCAGCGCCTTGAGGTAAGTGCCGATCTTGTTGCAGACATCTCCCCGGGCAGTTGTCCGGTCACTCCCTACCAGGCAGATATCCACCATGCCATGCTGCATCAGGTGACCGCCGGCATTGTCCACAATCAGCGTGTGCGGTACACCGCTGCGACCCAGCTCCCACACCGTCAGGGAAGCACCCTGATTGCGGGGCCTGGTTTCGTCCACCCAGACATGCACTGGCATACCCGCCATGTGCGCCTTGTAAATGGGAGCCAGAGCAGTACCCCATGCGCCTGTCGCCAGCCAGCCAGCGTTGCAGTGTGTAAGAATATTCAGCACGGCATCGTCGCCGTGTGTCTGGCGTTTCAGCGCCAGCAACCGGTCCAGTATGCCCAGACCATGGTCACCAATCGCACTGCAGGAAGCAGCGTCTTCAGCCAGCAATTGCTGAGCCAGCATCAATGCCGCAGACGCCCGCTCGGCAGATGGTAACGCCGCCACACCGGTTTCAACCCGATTCAGCGCCCATTGCAGATTTACTGCCGTCGGGCGGGTAGTCAATAGCCGCCGGCAGGCCGGCACCAGATTGTCGGGATCTGCCCTGAGCGCCAGCCACACACCAAACGCGGCAGTTATGCCTATCAACGGCGCACCGCGCACCTTCATCCCGACGATGGCATCACAGACAGCATCCAGGGAATCCAGCGTCATGGTACGAAGCTCATGCGGCAACAGCGTCTGATCGATTATGTTCAGCCGCTGCTCATTCGCATCGAACCAAAGCGTTCTCATCTGATTTTCATTTGCTTTCAACTGCTTGCCTCCGGACTATTACTGAGTGGACTTATTGCCCGAATCAGCCTTGCAGAAACGCAAAACGCACCCGAAGGTGCGCTTTTCTGAAACCGTTTTTGATTGTGACTTACGGCTCAACGATGGAGATACTTGAAATGCCAGCCTGACGGGCAGCGTCCATGACCATGACCATGGTGTCTACATTGGATCGCGGATCCGGGCGGATAATAACCGAGGCAGCGGGATTCTCGGCTTTGAGACGGTCGATATTCGAACGAATCTGACTGCCAATGATCACCCGGGGCTCACCATTGAGGGTAATCTCATTGTTCTGGCTCAGTTCAACCAGGATATTCTTCTTGTCGTCATCCTGCTCCGGTGGCGTCTCGTTATTCTCGTTGCTGGCCGCATCGATCGCCTGCTCGGACAGGAACGTAGCTGTCACCACAAAGAAGATCAACAGAATGAATACCACGTCGAGCATGGGGGTGAGGTCGACATTACTTTCGTCTTTTTTTCTTTCGCCAGCCAGTTTTTTCATTATCAGCGCTACCAAATATAACTTAATAGATTGTTTTTATTTGCCTTTATCAACTTCCAAGCACCGTCAGCAGGTGGAGTATTGATAATGGCGGTTACTGTATTGGTTCAAGTATACCTGATATGAAGCTGACGACAACAGGCCTTACAGCTTCATCGCATAAATTATTGGCAGTGTGTGGCCGATGCACTGCAACGGCCACCATGCACCGTTCTAGCGCAGGGATTTGATGGCAAAACCAACAATTTCACCCAGCTGTTTAACTGATTTACCTTCCCGCGAATGCACCCGCAGACCACTCAATGTGTTTATCAGCACGTCTGTGGCCAGCTCGGCGTTTACCGCCTTGCTCAATTCACCGGCTTTTTCTGCTTCTTTTACACGCTTCAGCACAGATTTACGGATATTGCCATAATATCCTTTGACCAGCTTTTGAATATCTTTGTCATAGTTGATGCTTTCGCAGAATGAGTTGACCAGCAGACAACCCATATCACGACGCTTTTTGGTGGCAGACAGAACCGTTATGTCGAAATACTTCTCAACCGCATCCCAGGCCGACAACGCTTCGTTGTCAAGTGACGCTGCCAGGTCACTGGCCACCAGTTTATTGTAATGCTCCAGACAGGATTTGAAGAACGTATCCTTGTCGCCAAATGAATTGTAGAGCGTACCGCGATTGATGCCTGTGACGTCCAGCAGTTTTTGTACAGAACTGGCCTCAAAGCCTTCGCGCCAGAACTGCTCCATGGCATGGGTCAATACATCTTCGTAAACGAACTCAACGGGTCTTGCCATAATAAATCACACACTCTGGTCAGATTAGAATTGAACAAATATACCGGATTGGCATGTGGGCTGAATTCTAGTCGATACCCGTGAGTTTTTACATCCATTGATACAAAATGCCACAATTACGGACATAATGATCGATTTATCCCTTAAAAAACATAAATGTGTCTGCATTTGGCCAATCAACCATGAAATGACCAAGCGTTCATTAACAGAGAAAGTATCAGACAGAATACAACCGGGTGAACAACGCTACAGCGAAGCCCAGCGCGCCACCGACAACACCACCCCAGACCACCAGCCAGCCGAGATGACGGCGTATCATTTGCTGGACAATCTGTTTTACCTGCTGAGGCGTCAGTTCCTGCAGTCGGCTGTCAATCAGGCCTTCGATCCGCCCCATCACTGCATCACTATGTGTTGCCTGACCAAGCCGCTGCCCAAATGCCTCACGAAACTGCTCGCTGCCGACAAAGTCCTGCAGATAGAGACGCATCCGCTCGGCAAACGGCCCTCGCAAACCATCCAGCGCCTTCGGACCACCAACAAACCCCAGCATACTGCCCATGGAGGACGCCATGATTGCCTCTGACAGCGAATCGAAGGCTTTGTCAAAGTCCATATCGTCAATCATTGATGGCAGCAGGGTGTCCATGCCACTGTGCATTACCGTTGATGCATCAAAAAAACGTTCCAGGTTCTCGGGGCTGAAGAACTGATTCATAATCATTTCCCTGATCCCGGTCTTGAATTCCTCAAAATGCAGCGCGATTACACCGGATCCGTACAACCCCGGCACCTTCTCGAACAGCATGTAGATGGCCAGGGAGTTGGTTAACGCGCCGGACAGAGCAAACAACCCGGCACTCAGCACAAATGGCGCCGCAGCACCGGGCAGCAAAAGACCCAGCACAACCAGCGCACCAGCCAGCAAATTGGTAACTAATCCTTTATCCATGAACTACAACCGCCTGTGGGAATGAACCGGCATTTTACGCCTTAACTCGTGCAGCATGGCAAGATTCAGATCTGCATAAACCACACCCTCACCCTGTGGCAGCACGGACAGCACCGTCCCCCATGGGTCTATGATCATTGTGTGACCAAAGGTTTCGCGTTTTGCATTGTGCACACCGCCCTGACCACAACCGATGACATAACACTGGTTTTCTATCGCGCGGGCTCGCAGCAGGACCTCCCAGTGCGCTTCCCCGGTTACCCGGGTAAATGCCGATGGGACAGTAATCAGTTCGACGCCCTCTGCAAACAACCTGCGGTAAAGTTCGGGGAATCGCAAATCGTAGCAGATAGACAGTCCCAGTCTCGCGACCGGCGTATCAACCCAGACCACCTGGTCACCAGGCTCAAAGCTATCTGATTCACAGTAACGTGCCTGCCTGTCACTGACCTCGACATCAAACAAATGCATTTTGTCATACCGCGCAATGATGACGCCGCTAGGATCAAACACCAGACAGGCGGGTCGCACCCGACCATCAACAAGCCGGGCCGGTTCGTTCTGATCAGCCGTCAACGGGCGGGTAATCAGAGGCAATGTGCCGCCCACAATGAACACACCATGCTCCCGCGCCTTGCGTGACAACATGCCCTGCAGCGTTGCATGGACATCACCCTGTTGTTCCGCAAATACTGTCTGCGGGCCACCATCCAGCACGGCAAAATTCTCCGGTAACACAATCAGTGCCGCGCCGTTGCCGGCTGCCTCATCAATCAGTCGTGCTGCAGTTTCCACGTTCTGCGACACATCGCTGCTGCTGACCATCTGTATGGCCGCTACTTTTGAATTCGTTTTTGCCGGTTCTGATGAACTCACATTGGCTCCCGCGTCATCATTGATTTACTGATCTTAACAACCTTGCCACGCAGCACGTCGGCACCTTTTTAGACAACCTGCAGACAGTCTGTTAATTGCCGCCGGCATCCGCAAACACCTGGTACAGCCGGGGTTCCAGACCTTCCCACGGGCCTTCAAGGATATAATGCGCGCTGGTAAGATTGTCAACCTGCTCCCCGAATATCCTGTCAAATATGAAAACACCGACCGCCAGCTGCCAATTGATCAGATTATTCAGCACCGCCAGTCCGCCCAGCCAGGGGATATTGTCACTGACAGGTAATGTGATGTAGAGATCGCCATCAATGGTTTCTTCCGCCAGATTCACAACCCCTGCCAACTGGAACAGGCTGGCGGGACCAATGATCTGCAGGCGATCCTCAATCGTCACCAGTCCCTGGCTCAAATTCACACTACCGCGAATCTCGTCGTAGGACAGACCCGCCCGCGCCAGGTCATCACTGAATCTCAACCGCCTTACCAGCGCATCAAAATTGATAAAGCTGATCAACCTCAGTGCACTATTGGCTACTCCGGCCCGCTGCCTGAAACGCCCGTTATTGACCTGAACATCTATATCCCCATTCAGACCCAGTGCAGAGAAATAGGCCGGACTCCCGTCCCAGTGCAGCCGTGCATCAAATCTGGCGGCGCGACTTTCAATGCTGGGTGCATAACCAAATGCACTGAGCACCGGTGCAAGGTCAGCTGCACTGACCAGACCATTGAGCACACTGCGATGCTGTTGACCATCATATACCCAACGAAACTCAGCGGGTTCTTCTTCATTGCCTATGTTCAGGCCGCGCAAATTTACCTGCAGATCACTGAACAGGGCGCCGGCTGCATCAGACTTGACCAGAAAATCCCAGCTGCCGTAATCCGCACCCGCCAGCGTCAACTCATCAACTTTCAGGGCAATATAAGGGAACGTTCGCGGATCAAGTCCTGCCAGCGGATCCTCGCGTGGCAGTTCATATTCCACCGTGGGCAGATCCTGCAGATCCAGCAGCACTTCCTCCAATGTCGGGTCCGCAGCAGACGCGATCAGGTCCGCATCATCAGACAGTGACACGTCAAGATGCAGATGATCCAGATCCATACGCCAGGGCTGATCCGATTGAAGCGGGATTTCCAGCTCGCCACTGACACTTTCACTGAGCAAACCAATTGTCCAGTTGCTCACCGACTTCTGGACAGTGACGTTGACATTGTCAAACTGTTCATCAAATGCCAGCAAACGGCCAACACTGACACCTGCAGTACCTGTCAACGACTCCATGCCGGCGGTCATCGCACTGCCCGGCGTGCGTGCCTGTATATCACTGATCACCTCTGCCCAGAGCTCAAGATCGATCTGGTCCACACTGCCCAGCACTTCAATGCCCGGCGCTGTGGGATTCAGCCGACGCACTCGCATGCCATCCCCGGGTGTACCAAGGTAGACAAGACCACTGTATGCATCAGAAAGGGAATCTACAGCCAGGTTCATTTGCAACTGCCTGTCCAGCGTCGCCCTGAGTGCTGTCGACTCGCCACCAAATGTCAGTTCAACCATCAGCGGCTGTTCGCTGTCTGCCGATTTTGCAAAAGGTGCCGGGTAGTCCAGCGTAACGCCCACCAGATCACTGTCAACTTGCAGGACAGACATCGCCCCGGGCAGCAGTGTCACATCGTAGGCGAATTCTCCTTCAGCACGCGTTAACACAGATTGCACCAGCGCCGGCAGAGCAGACCACCCACGCAGCTGATCAATTGACGTATTACCGCTGACAGTCACTTGCGTCCCCACCCCTCCTTGTGTGGCAGGCACTGACTTGATTTCGATACTGGCGGGGTTGCCCAGCACATTTGCGCTGATGTTTTCAGAACTCAGGCCGTCGATTGCCGAGTACCGCAATTGACCACTTAATTGCGTAGCATCCAGTGCGTACTCCGGGATAGTCAGTTCGTTGTCTGCAAAACGCATATCAAGGCGCACATCGGGTACAGCACCTTCTATGTAAAGTGGCACAGAGAGCGACAAAGTAAACTCGGCCTCTCCCCTCGCCTCCCAACCTGCAAGCGATTGAGCAACATCACGGGTGACCGGTGTCTGCTGCAGGTATGCCAGACCCTGTCCTGCGCTCCCCTGCCCCGTGCCACTCACAGTAAGCCAGCTACCGCCCTGAGGATGCGGCCTGACAGATGCAACAGTCTTGTTGAAGTCGATACCCAGGCTTTGTCCTGCCTCGGCCAGCACATCCACTGCACCGTCATTTATTGTCACAAAACCGTTGACAGACTGCAGCGCAGGCCACTGCGGATCGAACTTCAACTCACCATCGTCGACGCGATAGAACATTTGCAGCGTCCGCTCAACCGGTGCGGCCCCGGCATGCACCCGGCCACGAAACACCAGTCCGCTGCCTGCTCCCTGGCCGCCTATCACAGCATCATCAACCCATCTCAGCACACCTTGCGCCGATTGCGGTGCACGTGGCGCCATTGGCAGGTATTGGGATTTATGCTGAATGTCTGCCTGCAGCGCGCCGATCATCAGCTCCAGATTCATAAACCGATCAGGCCCTGTCTCAACGTCAAGTGAGAACTGTCCTCTTGCGCTGATAATATCGGACTCAACCACGATAACGCTGCTGACCATTTTCATCTGCAGCTCATCGCCCTGCACCGCACTGAAACGCACCCTGCCATTGGCTGAGTCATATGCCCACGGAGCGTCAAACAGATTGGGCAACTGCATCATCACATCATGGGCATCCACATCAACAAACCCTTCAACACTCCCTCTGGTCAAATCAAAATCCACTTCGACATACCCATCTACACCCCAGAAAGCCGGGGCACCACGATGGGCGCTGAGGGAAGCATCGTTGATATTACTCAGCAATTGACCGGTAGCCAGCATCCCCTCTTCAATGGTGGTGCTCAATACGAGGTTATGGAAGTGACCGCGGGCATTAAAGGCATCCAGTTCATTTCGCAACTCACCCTGCGGCATCAGGGCTCTCAACAGGCGTCCGGCCAGCCCCACATCAACGGCATCCATGTGCAGCCTGGCGTTGTCGCCTGGCAGATATGCCAGCGACAGGCCACCGGCAGGCCACTGACCACCATCATAGGCAAAACCAAGCCCCTCTGCCTGCAGCGCCCAGCTGCCGGATTCGGCCGAATGTTCCAGACTCAGCCAGTCTACGACCAGATCATCAATCAGCACTTGTTCGATAACCGCAGCATCGCCAGTATCCAGCACCTGCAGCTCTGTCTGACCGCCGCCCTGCCATGTCAGACTGCTCAACTGTCCCTCCCGCATACCCAGCCAGAATTCACCGTACAACTGCAGCGATTCCAGTCCCAGTCTTTCTGCGCTCTGCCCCGTCAGGTTCAGTGAAGACAGAATCCCGGCATATTCCGCCGGAGGCGCATTCAGATACACGTTTCCTGTCAGCGCCGATAACGTTGAACCATTTAATTCAGCCCTGAGCACCAGCTCATCGCTTGCCAGATCCGGATGCGCGCGCACAACCAGCGCATGACGTCCGCCCTGACTCTGAAACTGGACATTGGTATCCTCCAGCAACAGGGGCTCCCCGTCTATCGGCTGAAAGCTCAGTTCAGCCCGGCTCAGCGTAAACCGGGCCAGACCGCTCAGCCAGCGGAAAATCAGTTGCGGATCGGGCAAGGGCAGGGCTCCGCTGCCGATTCCGTCCAGACTCCACCTGCCGCCGGGATTCTGAACAAACCGAAGTTGTAATTGATCCAGATTGGTGGAAGCGAGTACCAGCTGGCGAGCCAGCAGACTGGCGGGGATATCGGCAGCAACAGAGACCTGATCGAGTTGCAGGGCCGCCGGCAGGGTTTGTCCGTCTGCGGCAATACCTTGCACAACCAGGTCGGTAATCAGAAATTGCGGACTGAAGCGCTGCCATTCGCCTTCGATGTGCCCTATCTGTACCCTGGCACCAAGCGATTCAGACAGGCGCTGTTCGATTTCAGCTCTGTAATTGCTGACCATAGGAGCCAGCTGCCGGCCAAGACTGACGTAGAGCGCCAGTAGCACCAGCATCACCAACAGGGTCGCAAATGACAGACGTAGAATCACCCGACCCAGCGAACGCGCAAACCGCAAAATCATAGTAGCCTGCTAAACAGTAGCCTGCTAAACGGTAGCCTGCTAGAACAGCACAACATCGTACTGTTCCTGAGTATACATGGGTTCAACTTCAAACCGGATGGTTTTGCCTGTCACCACCTCCAGATCGGCCAGCGTGCCGGATTCTTCGTCCAGCAACCGATCAACCACCACCTGTGAGGCCATGACCAGCAGCTCATCGTTTTCATAGACCCGTGCCACCCGCACTATCTCACGAAAGATTTCATAACAGATGGATTCAGCCGTCTTGAGCCTGCCCCGTCCCTCACATACCGGACAGGGGCTGCACAATATCTGCCCGAGACTTTCGCGGGTGCGCTTGCGCGTCATCTCGACCAGGCCCAGCTCGGAGATGCCGGACACCATCGTTCGCGCATTGTCTTTTTCCAGTGCCCTGTTCAACGTCCGAAGCACCTGACGCTGGTGTTCGGCATCTTCCATATCAATAAAATCAAGAATGATGATACCGCCAAGATTGCGGATACGTAGCTGACGGGCAATGGCTGTGGCCGCTTCCAGATTGGTCTTCAGTACTGTTTCGGCATGATTTTTACTACCCAGATAGGCGCCGGTATTAACATCCACCGTGGTCATTGCCTCAGTCTGGTCAATAATCAGATCACCACCTGATTTCAATTTGACCTGGCGTCCAAGTGCCTTCTCAATCTCATCATCAATACCATAGAGATCAAAAATCGGTCGCTCTCCGGTATATAACTCCACTTTGTCTCTGAATTCCGGAATAAAATCACTGATAAACGCATTGATTTCATCATAGGCATCGCTGCTATCTACACGGATTTTTTCCATTACGGGGGTAATCAGATCACGCACTGCCCGCAGATAGAGCGGCAGGTCCCGGTACAGAACACGAATCTCTTTGCTCCGGTCTATGCGTCGTTCCACTGCCGCCCAGAGTTTGCGCAAAAACCGGATATCCTCCAGCAATTCTGCCTCACTGGCTCCCTCGGCAGCCGTCCGGATAATAAAACCACCTTTCTCCTGCAGGCTCTCCCGGTCCAGACACGCATGCAAAACGCCCTGTAAACGCTCCCGTTCTGCTTCGTTTTCCAGACGCAGGGAGACCCCTATGTGCAGATTTCTTGGCAGATACACCAGGTGCCGTGATGGCAACGTGAGATGCGTTGTCAGTCTGGCTCCCTTGGTGCCAATGGGATCCTTGGCAACCTGTACTACGATCATCTGACCTTCGTGCAATTGGGTCTGAATATCGGCAGGCACCTCCTGCCTGATTTCCAGCCCGTCAGCGCCAATGGGGGAAATGTCAGTGTTGTGCAGAAATGCTGCACGCTCCAGCCCGATGTCGACAAACGCAGCTTCCATGCCCGGCATGACCCTGACAACCTTGCCCAGAAAGATGTCCCCGACGTAACCGCTGCGGCTGCGGCGCTCCAGATAAATTTCCTGCAGCAGGCCATTCTCTATCAACGCCAGGCGCGTTTCCCTGGGAGTGACATTTATAAGAATTTCTTCACTCAATCTGACTTCTCCAATCCAGCGCTGTCGGCACATTAAACGCCTTCAGTAGCTCAGCGGTTTCGTACAGGGGCAGACCGACAACACCGGTATAACTGCCCGCAAGATATTCGATAAACATCGCGCCAAGTCCCTGCACAGCATAGGCGCCAGCCTTTCCGACTGGCTCACCCGATGCCCAGTACGCATCGATATCATGACCGGTCAGGTTTCTGAACCTTACCCGTGTCGCCGACACAGCAGTCAGTGTCTGCTCACCCCGCACCACACAGACGGCTGTGAGCACCTCATGTTCGCGTCCCGACAACAGCATCAGCATCCTCTCAGCTGCCTGCTGATCCACGGGTTTACCCAACAGTTGATTGTCGCACACTACGATGGTGTCAGAACCAAGGACAGGCAGATGACCACTGACTTGCGGCAGCCGGTTGACAGCCTCTGCTTTTGCCCGGGCCAGCCGCAGAACATATGCCTGCGGCTGTTCGGCGGGCAGCGGGGTCTCGTCAATCTCGCTGACGATAACATGAAAACGGACACCAATCTGACTCAGCAATTCACGCCGGCGTGGCGACGCCGATGCCAGCACCAGATCTGCGGAGTCGGGAATGCCAGCGGCAGCTGGCAGTTGTTGCAGCGGATCAGCGCACATCAAAACCACGGCGCAACTGACGCAGAAACACAAACAACCATGGCCATACAAATGCGCTGGAGAGTGCTCCAAGCAGAAACAGCATGCTCACGGTATCGGTTTGCTCTGTTCCCACTTTAATCCAGTGAGTGATGGTCATGTGCAGACCGACCAGCGCCAGCACTATGCCGCTCTGCTGCAGCGCAGAGAACATGCGCAGACGATGATGCAGATTCAGCGCGATGTATGCCATCAGGGCAAAGGACAGAGCGTTAAGGCCCAGCAGTGAACCTTCCAGTATATCCATGAAGGCGCCGATCAGCCACGCGGTACCCATGCCCACCCGGTACGGCAGAGCAATCACCCAGTAGATCAGCACCATCGCAACCCATTGCGGGCGATAGTGCATGGCCCAGTCAGGAAACGGTACGATCGCCAGCAGATACGCAACCAGAAAACTGAGCACAATCACCCATCTGCCGTTCGCCCTTTGAATCATTGTTCAGCGTCTCCCGGTAACGGTTGAGTCAACGGCTCAGTCTCTGCCGGACCCTCACTGTCACTATCACTGGCAGAGTCAGTTCCTGCCTCCGGCGGCACCTCACTCTCTGGCTCTGCATTCAGCGCAGGCTCCGGGGTCAGCGCGTGCGCCGAATCCAGCCCGGATTCTGACGTGGGCTGCGTCACAGTCGGTGGCGCCCCACCAATCACCTCATCATCCGGTACCACCAGCATCACATGGCGGGTTCGGTCAATCTGTGCCAGCGGCCGGGCGCGAATCAGCGCAAATGGCTGCCCCGGATCGTGGAAGACACTGGTGACTTCAGCAACCGGATAATCCTTGGGAAAACGTTGCCCCAGACCCGAGCTGACCAGCAGATCTCCCACCACGATGTCCGCCGTGTCAGGCACATACTCCAGCTCCAGTCCGGGCGCATCGCCACGACCACCGCGCGCAATGGCGCGCTCGCCGTTTCTGTTGACCTGAACCGGTGTCCCATGGCGCGAGTCTGTAATCAGCAGAACCCAGCTGGTAAATGGCAGGGCTTCAACCACCTGCCCCATCAGGCCGTGCGCATCCAGCACAGCCTGTCCTTCGAACACGCCATTGTGCGCACCGCGATTGATCAGCACGCGCCGGGCACCGGGATCGTTGGAAACATTGATGATTTCGGCAGCCACTACGCCACCCTGAACCGCCTGGGAGGCTTCCTGAAGCGCCCGCAAACGACTGTTCTCACTCGCCAGCCCGGCCAGTAATTGCAGCTCTCTTTGTGCAAACAGCAACTCCTGGCGCAACTGGGCGTTTTCTTCTATCAGGTCGCGCTGGGAAACAAACACATCATCTATCCAGAAGGACAGCCGGGCCGGAATATCAGCCACCCAGTAGACCGGTGTGCTGACGTAGGCAACGGTAAACCGGACCCTGTCCAGATAGTCAAACCGCCGATCAGCAAACATGACTAACACCGCCAGCAGGACGTATCCGAGCAGGCGGTATTCGAGAGAAGCACCTTTTATGAATAAGGTTTTAATAGCAGAACCTCAGCCTGTCGGATCAGTCCAGGGTCAGCGCATCCATTTCATTAAGATCCATCAGTTCCATCGCCTTGCCGCCTCCTCTGGCCACACAGGTTAACGGATCATCCGCGACAATCACCGGCAATCCGGTTTCCTCGGACAGCAGTTTATCCAGATCTTTCAGAAGCGCGCCGCCACCAGTCAGCACCATACCGCTTTCGGCAATATCTGATGCCAGTTCCGGGGGAGACTGTTCCAGGGCACTCTTGACTGCCTGCACAATCGCGGACAACGGCTCCTGCAGCGCTTCCAGAATCTCATCACTGTTCAGTGTGAAACTTCTTGGCACCCCTTCTGCCAGATTCCGGCCACGCACGTCAATTTCCCGCAGTACACCCTCGGAAGGATAGGCACAACCAATCTCTTTCTTGATACGTTCGGCCGTGGCATCACCAATCAGACTGCCATAATTGCGGCGCACATGGGTGATAATGGCTTCGTCAAAACGGTCCCCGCCAATACGCACTGACTCTGCGTAAACAATACCATTCAGGGAAATGATGGCGATCTCGGTGGTACCACCACCGATATCCACCACCATGGAACCACTCGGCTTATCTACCGGCAGGCCAGCACCAATCGCAGCGGCCATGGGCTCTTCAATCAGGCGTACTTCGCGCGCGCCGGCGCTGATCACGGACTCACGTATGGCCCGTCGCTCAACCTGGGTGGATTTGCAGGGCACACAGACCAGCACTCGCGGGCTGGGCGGAAAAAAGCTGTTCTCGTGTACCTTGCTGATAAAATGCTGCAGCATTTTTTCGGTGACCTGAAAATCGGCAATCACACCGTCTTTCATGGGTCGGATAGCGGTGATGTTACCTGGTGTGCGGCCCAGCATGCGCTTGGCATCGGCACCAACGGCAGTCACTGTCTTCTGGCCATTGTGATTGCGAATCGCAACCACTGATGGTTCATTCAGGACAATGCCTTCGCCGCGTACGTAAATCAGTGTATTGGCTGTCCCCAGGTCAATGGACAGATCGTTGGAAAACATTCCTCTTATTCTTTTGAACATCGAATTCCTGCTACCCTCAACAATAATTACAATGGTCCGGTATCCGGACCCTCAGCCCACCACTAACAGCAGACAAACAATTTATCAGACAGTTCCTGCCGCCGATCAACCCGACCGGATTGTTCTGACAGACAGGCATCCGGAACCTGGAAGGAAACTATTGCCTCAAACCGGTTGAAATCCCGTATAATCACGACTTTTCCAGCATAAGACACGCACTCTAGCAACGCTTATGTGTCAGGGCAAGTAACAATGCCGGCCCGCGTGTGGAGCAATCTCATGCTGCGTGAAAGCCGCCATTATCGCACATTAAGGGAGTACATGAATGGCTTTGGATAACACTGATGTGGAAAAAATTGCACATCTGGCCCGATTGCAGATAAACCAGTCAGATATCGACGAAGTAGCCCTGCGCGTCTCCAATATTCTGGAGATGATTGACCAGATGCAAAACATCGACACCAGCAACGTCAGCCCGATGGCTCACCCGTTTGATGCAACCCAGCGCCTGCGTCCTGACCAGGTTACCGAAAGCAATCAGCGCGAGCATCTGCAGCAGATCGCCCCGGCCACGCAGGACGGATTGTATCTGGTCCCCAAAGTCATTGAGTAAGTCATTGAGTAAGGATAACCCCGAACATGCTAAGTAACACCGTAGCCGAACTGGCCAGTGCCCTGGAACGGAAAGAAATCTCAGCCGTTGAACTGACCGGTGCCTTTCTGGATCGCATTGGCGCCCTGAACCCGACACTGAATGCCTATGTCACGATTACCGGCGAGCAGGCACTGCGTCAGGCGCAGGCTGCCGATGCGCGTCGCAGCGCCGGCAACGCCACCATACTGACGGGCATCCCGATAGCGCACAAGGATATTTTCTGTACCCGCGATGTTCTCACCACCTGTGGCTCGCGGATGCTGCATAATTTTATTGCCCCCTATGACGCGTGTGTGGTTGAGCGACTGGCGCAGGCTGGCGCCGTGATGCTCGGCAAAACCAACATGGATGAGTTCGCCATGGGCTCCTCCAACGAAACCAGTTTTTATGGCAACGTGCGCAATCCCTGGGATACTGACAGAGTACCGGGCGGATCATCGGGCGGCTCAGCCTCCGCTGTCGCGGCAGACCTGTGTGCCATGGCAACAGGTACAGACACCGGTGGCTCAATTCGCCAACCGGCATCGTTTTGCGGCATTACCGGCCTGAAACCAACCTACGGCAGAGTTTCCCGTTTTGGCATGATCGCATTTGCATCCAGCCTGGATCAGGCCGGCCCGCTCACCAAAAGTGCGGAAGATGCCGCGCTGATGATGAACGCTATTGCCGGGACCGACCCACGCGACTCCACCAGCCTGGACCATCCGGCGGAAGATTTCACCGCACACCTGCAGGATTCACTGAAGGGACTGCGTATCGGTTTACCGCGTGAGCACTTCACCGCAGATCTGAATCCGGCGGTACAGCAGATTCTGCAGGATGCCATCGCGGTGCTGGAGCGTCTTGGCGCGACTGTCCACGAGGTGGATCTGCCAAACAATCACCTGTCGGTGCCGGCTTACTACGTCATTGCGCCGGCCGAAGCGTCAGCCAACCTGTCGCGGTATGACGGCGTTCGTTTTGGCTACCGTTGCGACGACCCGGTCAATCTGGAAGATCTCTACAAACGCAGTCGCGGTGAAGGGTTCGGTGATGAAGTAAAGCGCCGGATCATGGTAGGAACCTACGCCCTGTCCGCAGGCTACTACGATGCCTATTACAAGCAGGCGCAAAAAATACGCCGCCTGATCAAACAGGATTTTGACATTGCGTTCAAGGATGTAGACCTCATTCTTGGGCCAACCTCGCCGCATACAGCATTCAGGCTTGGCGAGAAGAACAGCGACCCGGTCACCATGTATCTTGAAGATATCTACACCATCGCAGTCAATCTGGCAGGTCTGCCGGGCATGTCGCTGCCAGCGGGACTCCTGCAGGGACTGCCGATAGGCATGCAACTGGTCGGCCCTGCCTTCTCTGAAGCCCGACTGCTAAACGTAGCTCACCAGTTCCAGTTGAACACCGACTGGCACCAGCAAAGACCGGAGGTATCAGCATGAGCTGGGAAACAGTCATCGGTCTGGAAGTACATGTACAATTGGCCACCAAAAGCAAGCTGTTCTCCGGCAGCAGCACCGAGTTTGGCGCCGAACCCAATACCCAGGCTAACATTTATGACCTGGCACTGCCGGGCACATTGCCAGTGATGAACGAAGAAGTCGTGCGCATGGCCGTCAGTTTTGGGCTGGCCGTGGACGCCGAGATTGGCGAACATTCGGTCTTCGATCGCAAGAATTACTTCTATCCGGATCTACCCAAGGGTTATCAGATCACACAGCTTGACCATCCCACAGTCGGCAGGGGTACGCTGCGTATTCAACTGGAAGATGGCAGCGAAAAAGTTGTCGGCATTACCCGGGCGCACATTGAAGAAGACGCCGGCAAGTCCCTGCATGAAGACTTTCAGGGCATGTCCGGAATCGATCTGAACCGCGCCGGCACTCCGCTGCTGGAAATCGTGTCTGATCCGGATCTGCGCACTGCCAAGGAGGCGGTTGCCTATCTGAAAAAACTGCACTCCATCATACTTTACCTGGGGATCTCTGACGGCAATATGGCGCAAGGCTCCATGCGCTGTGATGCCAACGTATCGATCCGCAAAAAGGGCGATACCGAATTCGGCACCCGCACCGAGATCAAGAATGTCAACTCGTTCCGTTTTGTGGAAAAGGCCATCAACTACGAAGTGCAGCGCCAGATAGAACTTATTGAGGATGGCGGCCGGGTAGTTCAGGAAACCCGCCTGTATGATTCAGACAAGGATGAAACCCGTTCCATGCGCAGCAAGGAAGTGGCCAATGATTACCGCTACTTCCCTGAGCCGGATCTGTTGCCAGTGGTCATCGATCAGGCTTACATTCAAGCGGTACGGGCGACACTGCCGGAACTGCCTGACGCCCGTTGCCAGCGGTTTGTCGATCAGTACCAACTGAGTGAGTACGATGCTGACGTGCTGACCAGCAGTCGCGCCATGGCTGACTATTTTGAAGCAGTGGCCAGTCTGTGCGGTGACGCCAAACTCTCTGCCAACTGGGTGACAGCGGATCTGCTGGGCCTGCTCAACAAGCAGGATCTTGACATATCGCAGTCCCCCGTCACCCCGCAACAACTGGGCACCATGATCAGCCGCATCAAGGACAACACCATCTCCGGCAAGCTGGCCAAGACAGTGTTTGAAGCGCTGGCTGAAGGTGAGACTGATGTCGATCGCATCATTGAATCGCGGGGTCTGAAACAGGTGACTGATACCGGGGCCATCGAAAAGCTGGTGGACGATGTGATCGCCGGTAATCCGGACCAGGTCGCACAGTTCAGGGCCGGCAAGGAACAGGTGTTTGGTTTCTTTGTGGGACAGGCCATGAAGCTGTCAAAAGGCAAAGCCAACCCTGCACAATTGAACGAATTGCTGCGCAGCAAACTCAGCGAATAACACGCACACGGACTGACACCATGATTGAAGAGAAAAAAACCGGCAAGGAACGCACCCAGCCCGCAACGCGCAATGAAGAGTGGTCTGACGATCGGATCAGGGCATTCCTGGGGCTGCAGCCTCCCGAGAATGTTCCTGCCGACTATCATATTCTGCAGAAAGCGTACCGCGGCATGCTGCCGGAACAGTTCGAGCGTTTTGTACCGTTTTTTGTTGAGGCCGGACGCGACGTCAATGTGCGACTGGCAGATAACTCAACGTTTATGGATCATCTGGCGCAACATCAGCGTGCTGAGCCTTACAGAAAAATCCTGCAGGCTCACGGCGCAGTTTCCGGTTAACGGCGTGGACGTGGCTTTGCGCCGCCGGGTTTGCCGGTTCTGCCACCACGCGACGTCGGCTTGGACTCGTCCTTGAAATGTGAGGGCTTACTGAACGGAGGCGGCTCTTTCAGCAGCATCGGATCCGGGTAAACACAGGGTAGTTTGTGCCCCAGTTTCTCTTCGATATTGGGCAGCAGAAAAGAGTCTTCCTCACAGGCAAAGCTGATTGAGGTACCCAGCGATCCAGCCCGGCCGGTCCGACCGATTCTGTGAACATAATCCTCCGCCTCTTCCGGCAGACTATAGTTGATCACATGTGTGACATCATCAATGTGCAGACCACGGCCGGCCACATCAGTTGCCACCAGCACCTTGATGGTCCCATCGCGGAAGGCCTCCAGGGTCTGCACGCGCTTTTTCTGTGCCACCTCGCCCGATAACAGACCACAGCTGACTCCGTTGCGATGCAGACTGTCGGCCAGCTTGCGAACCTGATCACGGCGATTATTAAAAACAATAACCTTTTCCGAGCCTTGCAGGCCAATCAGGTTGTACAGCAACTTGTACTTGTCTTCGGTTGTGACCAGATACACGATCTGCTCGATGGTATCGGTTGCAACCCTTTCCGGCTCGATCTCGATGGTGACCGGATCCATCGCCCAGCGCGAGGTCAGTTCAATAATCTCGGGGGTAAAAGTGGCACTGAACAGCAACGTCTGACGACAATCCTTGTGCGGTGTGCGGGCCACAATATTGCGTACCTGTGGAATAAATCCCATATCCAGCATACGGTCGGCCTCATCTATGACCAGCACCTCCACAATGCCAAGATATAGCTGCTCGTTCTGCAAAAAATCTATCAGTCGACCAGGGGTTGCAACCACGATATCGACCGGCCGCCTGTCGACCAGACGCAATTGTTTCTGGTAATCCTCACCACCCACCAGCGTCACCACATGCAGGTCCGAGTGCTTGCACAGCAACTCGGCGTCGCTGGCAATCTGAATAGCCAATTCGCGGGTTGGCGCCAGCACAATGGCCCTTGGTTCGCCAACATAGCGCCGCTCCTGAATCGGGTTTTTCAGCAGATCGTTGATAATCGTGATCAGGAATGCCGCCGTTTTGCCGGTACCGGTCTGTGCCTTGCCGGTAACATCGTAACCCCGCAGTGTGTACCGCAGGCTTTGTGCCTGAATGGGCGTGCAGTATTCAAATCCCATCTCTTCAATGGCCCTGGCCAGTGTGGGCTGCAGGTCAAAGGTACTGAACGGAATCTGTGGGGCTTTGGGCTTGACCGGCTCCTCAGGCTCCGGGTCAGCGGGCTCGGGTTCAGCTTGTTGTCCGTCTGCCGATTCCGCCGCCGCTGGCGTTTCCGGTTCAGGTTCAGGCGCAGCAGCCTGGGCTGCGTCGACGTCCGCTGATTCCTGCCCGGCAGGGTCCGGCTCAGGGACAGGATCCGGCTCAGGGACAGGATCCGGCTCAGTCGTCTCAGTCTCCGACGCTACAGTCGCTGTTTCAGTAACGGGGTCAATCGCTGTCTCAGTTGCGGGGTCAGACATTTTATCGTCACTGACCTGAAGAGTCTGTGTCTGTTCTTCAGCAGCATGTTCTTCTGGCCGGGTCTCTGCATCAGTTTCTGCATTAGTTTCTGCATTAGTGTCTGCAACGGTGTCGGCAGAGGTAACTGCATCATCTTCAATCTCGGTCTTTTGCATCTATCACAGCCTGTATTATGTAATCGTCAATTTGGTCCGCATCATAGCGCCAGAGCCTTTGCAGCATCAAGCACGCACCGAGCAGACCTCGCAGGCCGGGTCACGTGGTAATCGCAACTCCCGCCAATGGCTGTTGGCTGCATCAAACAGCAACAGCTTTCCACATAAATCCTCGCCCAGACCACTGAGCACCTTGATCGCCTCGAGTGCCTGCATGGTGCCTATCACACCCACTACCGGGGCCAGCACACCATTGCGGGCACAGCTCATCTGCTCATCGTCGCCGGCCCGGTACAGACACTGATAACACGGGCTATGTTCACGCCGGGTATCAAATACCGCCACCTGGCCCTCCAGGCGGATGGCAGCGCCGGAAACCAGCGGCACGCCGAACGTTACACAAGCCCGGTTGATCAGAAAACGTGTGGTGAAATTGTCACTGGCATCAACAACCAGATCGACGCCGTCGGCCAGTATTTTCTCCAGTAGCGCCTGATCAAGACGCTGCGTTATGGCATCTACGCTGACATCGGAATTCATGGCCAGCAATGCCTGCGTAGCGGATGACACCTTGGACTGTCCAAGTGTATCCTCACGATGGATCACCTGGCGCTGCAGATTGCTCAATTCAACAATGTCATCATCGGCAAGAATCAGGTGACCTACGCCAGCGGCCGCCAGATACATGGCAACCGGGCTTCCCAGTCCTCCCAGCCCCACGATCAGGACTTTTGCATCCAGCAGACGTTGCTGCCCCTCTATATCGAAGGCCGGCAGCATAATCTGGCGGCTGTAGCGCAGCAACTGTTCGTCATTCATGATCAACATTCCTGCCCAGCGTTACTCTGTCAAGGCCAGCCAGATCCTGCCGGGTGCTGACCTTCTCAAAACCATTAACCTGTAAAATCTGCCTCACCTGCTCACCCTGATCATGACCATGCTCCAGCATCAGCCAGCCGCCGGGCACCAGATAGGCCGGCGCCTGGCGGGCGATCAAACTGATATCCGCCAGCCCCTTATCTGCCGCAGCCAGAGCGTGGACCGGCTCAAAGCGAAGACTGCCATTTGCAAGATGGGGGTCCAGCGGATCAATATACGGTGGATTGCTGACAATCACATTAAACTTTTGCTCTGCTGACAATGCGTTACACCAGCTGCCCGCAAGAAAACGCACCCGGTCCAGCCCCAGTCGCCCGGCATTCTGACCGGCCACAATCAATGCCTGCTCACTCATATCCGTCGCAACCACTTGCCACGCCGGTCGCTCGCTGGCCAACGCCAGCGCAATTGCACCCGATCCTGTCCCCAGATCAGCAACCCGCATTACCCTCTCGGGGTCGGGGTCGGGGTCGCAGTCGAGGCTCAGGCACAGCTCAACCAGCATTTCAGTTTCCGGTCTGGGCACCAGCACTGCCGGTGTCACCTTCAGGGTCAGCGACCAGAACTCCTGTTCACCAAGCAGATAGGCCACCGGTTCGCCCGCTGCGCGCCTGTTGATCAGCCCGGCAAACAACGCCTGCCGGGACGTGTCTGCAATCCGTTCCGGGCGCGCCAGGATCTGACTGCGGGTAATATCAAGCGCATGTGCCAGCAGAATCTCGGCATCAAGGCGCGCTGTGTCAGAGTGTGCCAGCTGTCTGGTCGCCGCCGCCACCAACTGACCAACGGACATATCCATATCAGGCGGCCAGTTCGGCCAGCAGATCGGCCTGGTATTCATGTATCAGCGGCTGTACCACTGCGTCCAGATCACCGTTCATGATCTCGGACAGTTTGTACAGGGTCAGATTGATGCGGTGATCGGTCACCCGACCCTGCGGAAAATTATAGGTGCGAATACGTTCGGAACGATCGCCGGACCCGACCAGCAGACGCCGGGTATCCGATTGCTGTTTATCGGCTGCCGCCTGCTGCATGTCATTCAGCCGGGCACTCAGCAGTGACATGGCGCGGGCACGATTCTTGTGCTGCGAGCGCTCATCCTGACACTCAACCACCATGCCAGTGGGCAAATGCGTGATGCGGATGGCCGAATCGGTTTTGTTGATATGCTGGCCACCGGCACCGCTGGCCCGAAAGGTATCGATGCGCAGATCTGCCTTGTTGAGTTCTATCTCTTCCAGTTCATCACCCGCCGGCAGAATGGCAACCGTGCAGGCCGATGTATGTATCCGACCCTGGGTCTCGGTTTCCGGCACCCGCTGCACCCGGTGCGCACCTGATTCAAACTTCAACTGCCCGAAAACATTTCGCCCCTCGATGCGGGTGATGATCTCTTTGAAACCGCCGTGCTCGCCAGCTCTCTCGCTGAGAACTTCCAGCCGCCACCCCTTTGATTCGGCATACAGTGAATACATCCGGAACAGGTCACCGGCAAAAATCGCCGCCTCGTCCCCACCGGTACCGGCACGTATTTCCAGAAAAACGTTCATGCTGTCCTTTTCATCTTTGGGCAGCAGCAATTTCTGCAGCGACAGCTCCAGCGTCTCCAGCTCAAGCTTGAGCCGCCGGGATTCTTCTTCGGCCATTTCACGCATGTCAGGGTCGGAGTCACGCAGCATGTCCTGAGTCTGGGCAAGATCCTGTCGGGCAAGCAGATAACGATTAAACTCCTCGGCCAATGGTTCGACGTCGGAAAATTCGCGGGAAAGTGTCCGGAACCGGTCCTGATCGGCTATTGTGTCGGCATCGCTCAACAACGCCTGCAGCTCCTGATAGCGATCTGCCAGATATTCGAGTTTTTGGAAAATTGATTCTTTCACTGTTCGTCACCTGTTGCGGCGCCGTCAAGCTGGTACAGTTCCCGGACCAGCGTTACCAGATCTTCCCGACCCTCAGCACTGGCTTTTTTCATTTGCACACTTGGTGCGTGTATCAATTTGTTGGTAATGCCGCGTGCCAGTGATTCAAGCACCCGGTCTGCAGCCACGCCCTTTTCCAGCGCCCGCAGCGCCTTTTCCAGTTCCGACTGTCTGATGGCGTCAGCGTTGTCCCTGAACACACGCAGTGTCGCAACCGCATTCAGAGCCCGCAACTGTCGCTGATACTCTTCGACACCACGCTCAATGATGGCCGAAGCCTGCTCTGCAGCCTGAGCGCGGCTTTTTACATTATCTTCAATAACATCACGGATATCGTCAACACTGTAAAGATAAGCATCACTGATCTGCCCCACTTCGGGCTCTATATCGCGAGGCACGGCCAGATCCACCAGCAACATGGGCTTGTGGCGGCGCTTTTTCAAGGCCCGTTCAACCGCACCCTTGCCCAACAGGGGCAGCTGACTATTGGTGGACGAAACGATGATATCAGCGCGATCCAGCTCGTCAGGGATATCTGACAACAGCACCCCGCGGGCACCAAATTTTTCACCAAGTCTGACCGCGTTCTGCAAGGTCCGGTTGGCTATTACAATACTTTTTACCCCGCGATCGGTCAGATGGCGCGCCACCAGCTCTATGGTATGTCCGGCGCCAATCAACAGGGCATTCAGGCTACGCAGATCAGAGAATATCTGTTCCGCCAGCGTGACGGCTGCATAGGCAACAGACACCGGATTTTCGCCAATCGCGGTGTCGGTGCGCACCTCCTTGGCAATCGAGAATGCTTCCTGAAACGCCTTGCCCAATTGAAACCGGACCACACCCAGTTCTTTTGCCACCGCATACGCCGACTTGATCTGCCCGAGAATCTGGGGTTCGCCCAGCACCATGGAGTCCAGTCCGCAGGCAACGCGCATCAGATGGCGAATAACATCTTCATGCCAGTAAAAATAGCTGCAGGAACCGAGCTCTGCTGCATTCAGGCCGTGATACTGCCCCAGCCAGGTCAATAGCTTCTGCTGTTCCTGCTCAACCCGGACCTGATCAAACAGCTGGTCGGCATCACCGGACCCGCCCACATCAACATCAATATACAGTTCTGTGCGATTGCAGGTGGAAACGATCACCGCCTCCTTTACATGCTCAAGAGCAGTCACGCGCCGCATGGCATCCGCCATCTTTTCTGGCGGAAAAGCCACCTGCTCACGTATGGAGACGTTTGCGGTGTTATGGTTGATGCCTAGCAGAACCAGCGCCATACTGAGCCTTGAATCGAAAAAGTGCGCTATCTTACTAAAAATCAGGGACGTTTTCCTGCCCTAATCATCAAATGTGAACATTGCAGTTTGTTCCGCATGACAAACCTGTCGCAAGCCTGCTGCAAGCCCAAGTACAAACACAGTGCAAGCCTGCCGGTCTCTGCTGTAGTCTTGCTGCATCACACTTGTTACAATTCGGGCGTGCCATCGGCACCCCCAAGACCGGATATTATGACAACTATTTATCTTCGCCTGTTTTACATTGCTCTGCCACTGCTGGCGGCGTGCGCATCTGTCCCCGTGTCGGACGCACCAGTCTCCGGCACCGCCGCTGAGCCCATCCCTGCTGAGCAGGCCACAGCAGATGTGGCTCAGCCCGCAGAGACGCCGGAAGAGGTGCCCGAGCCAATCGAGTATGGAAATTTCAGCCGCGACCAGCTGGAACTGGCGCTGTTGAGCGAATTCAGCGGCTTGCGGGGCAACATGACACGGGCTGCCGAGGGCTACTACCGCCTGGCGCTTGAGACGCTCGATGCGGGTGTCCTGCGCAGGGCTGTCGAATACGCGTCAGCACTGGGAAATGCCCAGGCGCTTGGCGAGCTGGCCAATCAATGGCTGCAACTTGATCCGGACGCCATGGATCCGCACCTTATCATGGGTTACCAGTACCTCGAACAGGGTCAGTTTGTCCGCTCCCTGCCTCACATGGAAAAGGTGCTGGAGCTGGGCGGCCAGGTGGATTTCACGGCTCTGTCAGCGCGCACATTTTCCCTTGAGGACCGGCAACGCCAGGTCATCATCGAACAACTGGTGAGCATACAAAGCCGGTATCCGGACGAACCTTCCATCTACTATGCGCTGGCGCAGATCCACGATCAGAGCGGCGAAAGCGATCTGGCCAGTGCGGCACTCGATGATGCCCGGCAGCGCTTTGGCGAGAACCCCCGCACCGTCATGATCATGGCACAGTTGCTGCAGAACATGGATCAGACCGACGCCGCCGAACAGACCCTGGCTGACGGTGTTGTCACCTACCCCGGACATCGACTGTTGCGCCAGAGTTATGCGCAGATACTGGTGCAAAATAACAAGCTGAGCGAAGCCGCTACCCAGTTCAGTGCATTGCTGCAACGCGAACCGCAGGATATGGAGTCACTCTACTCGCTGGCATTGATAAACCTGGAACTGGAACAACTGACTGAAGCCGAAACCCGGCTGCGCGAATTGCTGCGCTCCGGACATCGTCGTAATGAAACGCATTTTTACCTTGCCTACCTGCTGGAAACCCGGGGCGAGAGGGACGAGGCGCTGTATCACTACCAGCAGATCAGCCGGCAATCCAACACCTTTCTGAATGCCCAGCGGGAAATCGCCCGTTTGCTGATTGAATTGGAACGCTTTGACGAGGCCAGCGACTGGAGCGCCCGCATGAGTGCTGACGACAACCGCCTGGCACCGGTGTATCCGGCGCTTGAGGCTCAGGCGTTACTGAATGCCGGATATACTGATCGTGCGCGGCAGGTGCTTGATAGGGCGCTGGATGACTTCCCGGAGAATACTGACCTGCTCTTTGCCCGCACCGTTCTGAACGAGCAGCAGAATCGCCATGATGCGGCCGAAAGTGATTTGCGCCGCATAATCAGCATCAATCCTGACGATGCCAGGGCTCTCAACCATCTGGGTTACTCGCTGACCACTCGCACTGACCGTCACGAAGAAGCGCTGGAGCTTATCGAACGGGCCATCGCGATTTCGCCTGACGATCCCGCCATCATCGACAGCCTGGGGTGGGTACAATTCAACCTCGGTTATCTGGAGGATGCGTTGTACAACCTGCAGCGTGCCTACGCAGCATTTCCGGATCCCGAAGTGGCCGCCCATCTTGGCGAAGTGTTGTGGGTCATGGGACGCGAAGCAGAAGCCCTGCTGATCTGGGAAGAAGCACTGGAAACCAATCCGGAAAGTGAACATGTGCTGGATGCGATGCAGCGCCTGACCAGAACCCGTACCTGATGTTTACACACTGCCCCAGACTCCTGCCAATAATTCTCGCGGCGCTGCTGAGTGCCTGCACGCTGACCCCGCGCATGGATGCACCGGTCAACACCGAATGGGATGAGCGACGACAGGTGCTGGCACAGATATCCCGATGGGAATTTACCGGCAGCATCAACGTGCGTGACGAACATGATGCTCACTCCTCGCGTATTCGCTGGCAGCAGAACGCAGAGAACTATCAGATCAATCTGTGGGGCACATTCAATGTCGGCGCCACGCAGATAGATGGCAGACCCGGCGAGGTACGCATCGAACAGCAAGGGCAGGACCCGGTCATCACCGAATCGCCCGAAACTCTGCTGTATCAGGAGCTGGGTTATGAGTTGCCGGTTACCGAACTGAATTACTGGATAAAGGGCATCCCGGCACCGGGACCTGCCACCGAACTGAGTTTTGGTGAAAACAATCAGCTGCTGCAGTTTTCGCAGGCGGGCTGGCGCATTGATTACATGGCGTACACCAACTACGGCACAGAAACACTGCCAACCCGGATCCGCATCCATAAAGCACCGCTGCGGCTGGACCTGACACGCCTCAGCTGGACCCTTCCCGGCGCACAGGACCAATAATCCGCCATGACAGCAACCACACTCACGCTGCCGGCGCCGGCCAAACTGAATCTTTTTTTGCATGTCACCGGTCGCCGGCCGGATGGATATCACGAACTGCAGACAGTGTTTCAACTGCTCGATTATGGTGACACACTGACTCTCTCTACCCGCGATGACGGTCAGCTGTGCCTGGACTGCGATACTGACACCCTGGCCAATCAGGATAATCTGGTTCTGCAGGCTGCGCATGCCCTGCAGCAGACCAGCGAGTTCCTTAGCCGGCATCCCCGGCCCGGCGCTGACATCAAACTTGTCAAGAATATCCCGGCGGGAGCCGGACTGGGCGGGGGCAGTTCGGACGCCGCCAGCACGCTGGTCGGACTGAACCTGTTGTGGCAACTGGGGCTCTCCCGGCACCACCTGGCAGAAATCGGTCTCAGACTGGGCGCAGATGTACCGGTTTTCATCCATGGCAGGAGCGCCTGGGCCGAAGGAATCGGCGAACAATTGACCCCGATGGAACTGCCGGCAGCGTTTTTTGTGGTGCTGACACCGGCCTGTCATGTCGCCACAGGCGGAATTTTTTCACATCAGCAATTGACACGCGACTCGCCAGCCATCAAAATGTGCGCCTTTCTGGCAGGGCAGTCCCGAAATGACTGCGAAGCACTGGTCAGAAGCCTGTATCCGCAAGTGGACGCGGCGCTCAACTGGTTATCCGGTTTTGCTCCCGCCAGGATGACAGGAACCGGTAGCAGTGTGTTTGCATCGTTTGAAGACGAAGTCAGCGCCAGAAATGTATTGCGTGCGCTCACCAGCATGAAGAGCAGCTCGACAAAGGACAGCTCACTGTCTGGCATCAGTGGATTTGTTGCCAGAGGTGTCAATCAATCGGCCCTGGCTGATTTGACAGAACCAGACAGTTGACTGCACGTCGTGATGGTGATGAAGGGTAACGCAATGAAGTGTAAGGGAGAAATCCGGCCAGCGTCTCGGGTGAATTTGCCAGACGCCTTAATTGAGGCTGCATTTTTCAACAGATTAGCTTAAAATAGCGAAGTGTTTTTGGGGTGTCGCCAAGTTGGTAAGGCACAAGGTTTTGATCCTTGCATGCGTTGGTTCGAGTCCAGCCACCCCAGCCAAATCTCAGGGAGTCCGCCTGTAGCCTGGCTACCCAGTTAGCCGGGTAGCCAATCAGTCATCAGTTCATCCAGTGACCCGGATACAAACGCCAGGCGGACAAGACCATCAAACCAGCAATGATCAGATCCAAACCGCTCAAATATCGGAACACTGCCCAGAGCAGGTCTGAAGGTAATCAATTTATGGCCAACAACTTAATGGTGTTCACCGGTAATGCAAATCCGGTACTGGCAGAAAAGATCGCCCGTTATATCGGCATCCCATTGGGCGATGCCCAGATTGGCAAGTTCAGTGACGGCGAAGTCGCAGTAGAGATTCGTGAAAATGTGCGCGGCAAGGACGTGTTTATCATTCAGTCCACCTGCGCGCCCACCAATGACAGCCTGATGGAGTTGCTGCTGACTGCCGATGCCATGCATCGCGCCTCCGCCAACCGGGTCACGGCAGTTATTCCGTATTTCGGATATGCCCGCCAGGACAGACGCGTTCGCTCTGCCCGCGTTGCCATCAGCGCCAAGGTCGTTGCGGACATGATCTCCGCTGTGGGTATCAACCGTGTATTGACCGTTGACCTTCACGCCGAACAGATTCAGGGGTTTTTCAGCATCCCGGTAGACAACGTTTACGGATCACCGGTGCTGACCGATGACATCGTGCGTCAGAATTACAAGAACCTGACCGTGGTCTCACCCGACATCGGCGGTGTGGTTCGTGCCCGGGCGGTGGCAAAACAATTGAACGTGGATCTGGCCATCATCGACAAACGCCGGCCACAGGCAAACGAGGCACAGGTGATGCATATCATCGGTGAGGTCAAGGACCGTACCTGTCTGATCGTAGACGACATGGTCGACACCGCCGGCACTCTTTGCAAAGCCGCTGCCGCGTTGAAAGAGCATGGCGCTACCCGTGTTATTGCCTATTGCACACACCCGGTACTGTCCGGCAAAGCCGCAGAAAATATAGCCAATTCCGCACTGGACTCACTGGTCGTCACTGACACCATTCCGCTGCGCGAAGATATTCTCAAGTGCAACAAGGTTCGACAACTGAGCATGGCAAGACTACTGGCGGAATCGATTCGCCGTGTCAGTAACGAAGAGTCCATCAGCGCAATGTTCGACAGCACAGAGATCTGATTTTTAACCGGGAGAGTCAGGGCATTCGCCCCGAACATCCCATCTACTGACACGCCTGCGGCACTGGTCGCAAGTAAAGCAGGCGTTAATGAAACCGGAGGGACATCATGTCCAATGAGTTTGAACTGAATGCAACCGCCAGAAGTGACCTGGGGAAAGGTGCGAGCCGCCGCCTGCGTCGTCTGGCCAACGAAGTGCCAGCGATTATTTATGGTGGCAGCAAAGCGCCCGAGTCAATTTCCATTCCTCACAAGGATATTCTGAAAGCGACTACCAATGAGGCGTTTTTCTCGCACATCATTACATTGCACGTTGACGGCAAAAAAGAGCAGGTGGTCATCAAGGCCCTGCAACGTCATCCGGCCAAGCCGCGCATCATGCACGCTGATTTCCAGCGCGTCAGTGCCAAGCAGGCCATTCATGTGAAAGTGCCTGTGCACCTGATCAATGAAGACAAGTGCAAAGGCGTCAAAACCGGCGGCGGCAGCATCCTGAAGACCATGTCTGAACTGGAAGTGACCTGTCTGCCCAAGGATCTGCCTGAGTATCTGGAAATCGACATGGCCAACGTCAATGTGGGCGAAGCCGTGCATATCTCCCAGATCGTATTCCCCAAAGGTGTCACCAGCGTTGACCTCACGCACGGTCCGGATGCAGACCATGCGGTAGTGACGGTTCAACCTCCGCGCGGCGGCTCAGTTGACGGGGATGATGAAGCAGCCGACGAAGCAACCAGCGAAGAATAATGCTGGCCTGCCATGAGCACTGACACGCTCAGACTGATTGCGGGCCTCGGTAATCCGGGCCCGCAGTATCGCTCAAACCGGCACAATGTAGGCGTCTGGTTTCTGGAGGCCGTGTGCCAGCGCTACGGCGGCGAACTCAGAGCTGAATCCCGTTTTCACGGACAGGTAGCCCGCGTCAATATTGACGGCCATGATGTGCGCCTGCTGGTTCCAACCACGTTTATGAACCGCAGCGGCATGGCTGTTTCAGCTCTGTGTCATTATTTTGATATCGAGCCGCAACAGATGCTGGTGGCTTATGACGAAATCGACTTTCCGGTTGGCACTACCCGTCTCAAATCAGGAGGCGGACATGGTGGCCACAACGGCATCAGAGACATCATCAGCGCACTCGGTGGTGCCAGCAATTTCCAGCGACTGAGGATTGGCGTAGGACATCCCGGCGACAAGCACAAAGTCGCCAACTATGTTCTCAGCGATCCGGGCAGGGACGACTGCATACAGATAGAGCATGATATTGATCAGGCACTGAAAGTATTGCCACTCATTGTCGGCGGAAAACTGAACCAGGCCATGCTTGAACTGCATAGCCAGAGCAAAACTCAAGACAACAAGATCACCTGACAGGACTTATCCCAATGGGTTTCAAATGTGGCATCGTCGGCCTGCCGAATGTTGGCAAATCAACACTGTTCAACGCCTTGACCAAGGCCGGCATCTCAGCTGAAAACTTTCCGTTTTGCACCATCGAGCCCAATTCGGGAATCGTCCCGATGCCAGATCCGCGTCTCGACGTTCTGGAAGGCATTGTCAAACCACAAAAAGTGGTGCCAACCACGATGGAATTTGTTGATATTGCCGGCCTGGTTGCCGGCGCTTCAAAAGGTGAAGGACTGGGCAATCAGTTCCTGGCCAATATCCGCGAAACCGATGCCATTGCCCATGTGGTCCGCTGCTTTGAAGACAGCAATATTGTCCACGTTGCAGATGCGATCAATCCTGACGCCGATATCGAGACCATCAATACCGAACTGGCGCTGGCAGATCTTGAATCCGTCGAAAAAGGCATTCTACGCCTGGGCCGTATCGCCAAAGGCGGTGACAAGGATGCTGTGCGCCAGATAGCCCTGTTCGAGCGTGTGCGCGCACACCTGGACGGCGCAAATCCGGTTCGTACCATGGGCCTGGACAAAGAAGAGCTGGCGGATCTGTATTCACTGCATCTGCTGACCGTCAAACCAACCATGTACATCGCCAATGTTGACGAATCCGGTTTCGAGAACAACCCGCTGCTGGACCGCGTCCGTGCCATAGCCGAGGCGGAAGGTGCGGTGCTGGTGCCCATCTGCAACAAACTGGAAGCGGAAATAGCCGAGCTGGATGACGACGAGAAACTGGAGTTTCTCCAGGATCTGGGCATGGACGAACCAGGTCTGGACCGGGTTATCCGCGCCGGCTACGGATTGCTGGGCCTGCAGACCTATTTCACTGCCGGTGTGAAGGAAGTACGTGCCTGGACAATCAAAACCGGCGCTACCGCGCCGCGTGCGGCCGCCGCCATACATACCGATTTTGAACGCGGGTTTATCCGTGCTGAAGTCATTGCCTACGATGCTTTTGTTGCCTGCAAAGGTGAACAGGGTGCCAAGGATGCAGGCAAATGGCGTCTGGAAGGCAAGGAGTATATTGTACAGGACGGCGACGTCATTCACTTTCGCTTCAACGTCTGACGCAACCGCTGTGACGCCGTCAGATGCGGCGGCAAACTATTGACAAACGGCCGGTTAATAGACAGAATGCGCATCCTCGACGTGGCTACGTAGCTCAGTTGGTTAGAGCACAGCATTCATAATGCTGGGGTCGGTGGTTCAAGTCCACCCGTAGCTACCACTCTTTTCGCCCCTGCGGCCGGACATGGCTATTCAATATGACCCAGGGAATGACGACAGACAAGCCCCCCAAACAGCGCGGCGGCTTCCTGGGCAACCTGGCCTTCAACATCATCATCCCGGTGATTGTATTAAGCCGTTTCAGTGGTGAAGACAGCCTGGGGCCATCCTGGAGTATTGTTGTCGCGCTCAGTTTCCCGATCCTGTACGGACTGTGGGATTTGCGTGAATCCGGCAAGATCAATCCCTTCTCGGTTATCGGTGTTGTCAGCGTGTTTCTTACCGGTGGCATCAGCCTGTTGCAACTCGATCCACAGTACATCGCCATCAAGGAAGCGGCTATTCCCGGTATCATCGGACTGGCCGTTCTGATCAGTCAGCGCACACGTTTTCCACTGGTAAAAACGCTGATTCTGAACGGTCAGCTGATCAGGATTGATGCGTTGTACCAGGCTCTGGCGGCCAAGGGCAACACGGCCCTGTTTGAGCGCCGGCTGTCCCAGGCATCGCTGATTGTGGCCGGCTCATTCTTTTTATCTTCTGCATTGAATTATATACTTGCCCGGATCATCCTGGTCAGTGCACCCGGCACGACCGAGTTCAGTGAAGAGCTCGGTCGCATGACGGCGCTCAGTTACCCGGTCATCGCCATCCCCAGCATGATAGTTCTGCTGATTGCCATCTGGTTTGTCTTCTCCCAGATTCATCGCCTGACCGACCAGAAACTGGAAATGTTTCTTGTTGACAACGGTTGATCTGAATCAAAACGATAGGTCTTTAATCTCCCTACACTCAGGAACCGTTCTCTGAACCGGTTAATCGTTTCACAACCTCGGGGGAGAGGAGACATGAAAAATCTGTCAGCAAGCCTGATACTTGCCAGCGCAGCACTGATTGCCCAGAGCTCGCATGCACAATCGATGATCGAAGGTGTGTACATGTCGGCCGCCGGCGACAACGGCCGCGGCGCGTGTACAGTGGAAGTTACCAGCATGGGCAAATCACCCAAATACGGCGATGAGGTCTATGCCCTGTCATCACATGGCGAAGGCGCCTGTGAGTGGACGGCAGTGGGATTGTCGCGCAACTTCAATATCGCGGCAGGCATGGTAAACAGCGGTGGACACAGCGGTTATATAACGGCCAAATGGCCATTCGGACCCGGCGGTGCAGGTCTGGAGATCAGCTCCTTCGATCCTGATGGCACGGCCCGCGCAAAAGTGAGCTTTACCCGGGTGACCGACAAGTAACACAGGTCCGCATCAGTCGGCTGGTGGCGTTTCCACTTCCAACGGAAACACCACCAGATGATCCATCTCTACGCGGATACCGATCTGACTGCCCTTGGTGTGTGCGTGATGGCTAGGCACCAGACTGAGTATTCGGGCGCCGCTTTCCAGCGCCAGCGTATACATGAACTCAGCACCGCGAAATGCCTTCTCGATGACTTTTGCAGTGGCCGGACTTTCATCATCGTGAATGACATCATCCGGGCGAATCAACACCGATACCAGCTCGCCTGCCGGGTAAGGCATATCCTCGTCCGTATGCAGCACACCCAGCTCAGTGCTCACACTTAGCGGGTCAATCACAGTGCCTGGCAGGAACACGCCCTCACCCACAAAATCTGCCACGTAGGCGGTCAGCGGTTCGTGATAAAGATCAAACGCAGTGCTCCACTGGATCAGCCGACCCGCTCGCATGACACCGATTTCGTCTGCCATCGCAAACGCTTCCAGCTGGTTGTGACTGACCAGAATACTGGTGATTCCATCATGTTTGAGGACATTGCGGATCTCCCGCGCGATGTCTTCACGCAGTTCCACATCCAGGCTCGCGAATGGTTCATCCAGCAGCAGGATGCGGGGCCGCGGCGCCATCGCCCGGGCAATAGCCACTCGTTGCTGCTGACCGCCGGAAAGCCGGTGCGGATACGCCTGCAGCAGCTCGGTAATTCTCAACATTTCAGCCAGCTCATTAACCCGGCGCTGAATGTCAGCTGACTTCCAGCCGGTCAGCCCAAACGCAATATTGTCCCGGATATTCAAATGCGGAAACAGGGCGAAATCCTGAAACACCATGCCTACCTGACGTTTCTCAACTGCCAGTTGCTGCCCCGGCTGACTGACCCGCTGCCCGGCTATCAGCACCTCACCGCTGGTCACCGGCTCAAAACCCGCTATGGCACGCAGCAACGTAGTTTTGCCGCAACCACTTGGACCAAGCAGACAGCCGATTGCACCTTCTGCCAGATGCAGATCAATGTTCCTGACGATGGGCGTGTGCTCCAGAGCCACTGACACATTTTTTAATTCAAGCGCGTTGTTCATGACCCGGTCGCGATGCAGAAATGGAAAGACTGATGATGATAACAGGAATAATACCCGCCAGAACAATCATCAACGCGGAGACCGCCGCTTCGGTCAGGCGTTCCTGATTGGCCAGCTCGTAAGTACGGATGGCCAGCGTATTAAAATTGAAGGGACGCAGGATCAAGGTGGCAGGTAGCTCTTTCAACACATCCACAAATACCAGTAACGCTGCGGTCAGCAAACTGCCACGTAGCATCGGGATGTGTATCCTGGCCAGGATCTGCCACGCCCCCAAGCCCATGGAGCGGCCGGCATCGTCCATACTCGGTTTTATTTTACCAAGTCCGGCATCAATCGTATTCATCGCCACTGGCAAAAATCTGACCACATAGGCAAATACCACAGCGATCAGAGTGCCGCTCAGCAGCAGCCCAGTTGAAACGTCCAGATTGCGTTGCATCCAGCCATCCAGCGTATTGTCAAACCAGGCAAACGGTATCAGCACGCCCACCGCAATCACGGTGCCCGGAATCGCATATCCCAGGCTGAGTACACGCACGGCACTGCGCATGACAAACCCCGGTTGCAGGCGCTTGGCATAACTGATCCCCAACCCCAGAATCAGGGCAATAATTGCCGCCGTCAGCGCCAGCCGGAGACTGTTGAATAACAACTGGCCGAAGGATGAAGCATCAACCAGATGCCGGGTGTCCCATGCCCACCAGGCCAGCTGCAGAAAGGGAATGAGGAAACCAAGCAACACTGGCAGACCGCAACACAGCATGGCGGCGATGCGATGCCAGCCCTTCAGCGGGATCTGCGGCAACCGGGAGTATTTGTTGCTGGTATGATGGAAACGGGCTCTGTTGCGCGACCACTGCTCGGTGACAACCAGCACCAGAATAAACACCATGAGTACCGCCGACAATTGTGCAGCGGCGGTCGCGCTGCCCATACCAAACCAGGTACGAAAAATTCCGGTGGTGAATGTCGACAAACCAAAATACTGAACAGTACCGTAGTCCGCCAGGGTCTCCATCAGCACCAGCGCCAACCCTGCAATGATTGCCGGGCGGGCCAGCGGGACAGCCACCCGGAAAAACGCGCGCCACGGTCCGGCGCCCAGCGTCCGGGACACTTCCAGCACACACACCGATTGCTCAATAAACGCCATCCTGGATAACAGGTACACATAGGGATACAGAACCAGCGACAGCATCGTGATGGCGCCGCCCAGAGAACGGATCTGGGGAAACCAGTAGTCACCAAAGCGCAGGTCGAAAGTTTCACGGATAAACCCCTGCACAGGCCCGGTGACATCCAGCATGCCGGTATAGGTGTAGGCGATGATATAGGCAGGCATTGCCAGTGGCAGTATCAGTGCCCACTCCAGCCAGCGACTTCCGGGAAACCGGGTCATGGTGACCAGCCAGGCTGGTATCACACCAAGAAAAAGGACAACTGTCCCCACCCCGATCATCAGCGCCAGGGACTGGCCGATATAGGACCACAGCAGGGTATCGATCAGATGCTGCCAGACACCATCGCTGCTGCCACCAACAGACGAAAAAACCGTCAGAATCGGCACACTCAGAACCAGACACAGCGCAATGATACTGATCAGTGCGCTGTGTCGGGTCAAACGCTCGGTTAATGTAATGCGAGGTGTCAAAACGGTACCATTATAAAGTCTATCTCCAGCCAGCTCTGTCCATCAGGCGAACGGCCTCGGTATTATGAATACCCAACTGCTCCAGCGCCAGCGGATCGGCCTTGAATTCACCCCAGGCTTTGAGGGTTGAACTGACTGGCACCTCGGTGCGAACCGGGTACTCGTTATTCGCCTCCGCATACCAGGTCTGGGACTCATCACTGACCAGAAACTCAATCAGACGAATGGCCTCATCTTTATTGGGCGCGTGTCGGCTGACTGCTGCACCACTGATATTGATGTGTGCACCGCGGTCCTGCTGGTTCGGCCAGAATACTGCCACCTGTTGCGCCTGTTCGCGCTGGGCCTCGCTGGTTGCATTCAGCATACCTGCCAGATAATAAGTATTGACCACTGCCAGCTCACACTGCCCGATTGCTACCGCAGCAATCTGATCACGGTCCCCACCCTGCGGCGGCCTTGCCATATTTGCCACCAAGCCGCGTGCCCAGGCTTCTGTCGCCTCGACACCATTATGCGCGACCAGGGCGGCCGTCAGAGACTGATTGTAGATATTGGAGGATGAGCGGATACAGATCTTGCCGCGCCACCGGGGATCGGCAAGCGCTTCGTAGGTCGACAATTGGGACGGATCCACGCGCGCTTTGTCATATACAATCACACGCGAGCGCAACGAGGCAGCAAACCAGTACCCCTCAGAATCACGATACTGGGCGGGCACCCGGGCAGTGAGCACATCAGACTGCACAGGCTGCAGCAATCCCATTTCACGCGCTCGCAGCAGGCGACCCACATCCACCGTCAGCAGAACATCGGCCGGTGAATTGGCCCCTTCCAGTTCCATTCGGGTCGTCAGCTCATCCGCGCCGGCGGTGATCAGGTTGACCTTGATGCCGGTTTGCGTCGAGAAACTGTCCAGAATCGGCTTGATCAGGTTCTCCTCACGCGCCGAATACACATTCACCTCAGCGGCAGTCGCCTGACCGGGCAGCAGTGCGGCAGCCACGAGGACAACAACAGAAAATGCCGCAAAAAGTGCTCTTCTCAGGCTGCCGCGTGGCAGAGCCTTGTCCGCTGATCCCAAGTCGTCTGCTGATCTAAGGTCAGCCAAGCCAGTCATTAAACGCATAATCATCTCCCGATTCGGTATAGTCTGCGATCGGTTAAATGATAATTGCTCTCATTTAGATTTGCAATCGATATTTATGCGCTATTGTTGAGCTGCATCAGCTTCTTCGCGTCTTGCACCCATCAGAATACCCGGCAATCCATAGTTGCCCTCATGGCAGGCATATTCATAGATGCGGTCCGTACTGGCATTCAGACTCATCTCGCCACGCCAGGGCTGGGTGTAATAAACAGGATCCTCAACCTCAAACTCATAATATATCTGTCCGTCCGAGTAGCGTGTAAAACGCTCAATTACCTTACCCTGATCCGACAGATTAACCTGTGCTCCACCCGCCTGCTGCGGATGCAGATTGATTGTTTCGACGACCAGCGTATCGCCATCCCACCAACCAATCGAGTCACCCAGCCATTGCTGCAGTTCCTCAGGGCGATGCTTGCCATTGATCGGTATGATGCGCGCATCCTGATTCATTTCGACCATAATCATTACATAGTCATCAGTCTGCACAATCCGATAGTGGTTGTTATACAGAACATTCAGCATGGGCGGCCCGCCGGTGCCACCAAACCCGATCAGGCAGCGCTCACCCAGCGAGCGACCTTCAGGACCATCATTACTGCTGAAAGCAGCGCGAAACTCACGCCGCAGGCGCTGTCCTTCTTCAGAATAGGGTATACGGCCATCAGCCGGCTCAACTATCCATGAAGTCCGGTATTCGCCCTTGACCAGCCCAAAACTGCTGCCCGGATCAATCCAGAATGCATTGTAGCCTCGCCCCATTGCCAGATCCGAGCCATCCAGCAACTCGCCGGCTTCCAGGTGATCATCGGTCGCCTGTCTGACATTCTGTGGGTGATTGGCCGTCACTTCAGCCAGTTCAGCCGGATCAATGACCAGCCCGTCATAACGACCAACCCGTTGCAACGTGGTGATCGAGGCATTGGTCCAGACGCCCTGAAGATCCGGTTTGCCGGAAGGGGTACGTGGCGGCTCATAATTGTCCGCTGCGCCAGCCAGACCGGACACCGAAAAAGCCAGTGCCAGAGCAGCAATTTTCGCGGTGGCAGTTGCCTTATGCGTCGCAACGCGTACTTTTTGCGTCACAGCGCGAGAATCGGTAGCAGATCTCATGGTATAAATTCCTTCAACTTTTTTATTGGTTAATTATTACATAAGGAACAGAGTGCAAACTAAACCAGCTGACCCGCAGAATCAAGTGATGACACGTGTCAGCATCCGGTTGATATGTCATAATTAGCCCGCATTAACAGGATTACGCTGTTACTCCAGGCTGTTAATCAGAGGAACCTGCATTATGTCTACTCCAAGCATCCTACGCACCTTGACTGGCGTGGCTCTTCTGTTCTCGCTGGCCGCCTGCAGCGACCAGGGGGCAACTGACCCGGCTGACGCTGGCGCAGAATCCGCACAGGATCAGACCGGCTACAATCTCACATTGTCCATGACAGAGTTTATGGCACACGTACTTGAGCCCGCCGCAGACTCATTGTGGCGCTCAGCCGGCTGGGTGCTTGATGAAAAGGAAGGTTATTACGAGCTATATCCGACCGATGATGAAGGTTGGCAGCAAGCGGAAAACCAGGCAGCCATGATTGTTGAAACCGGTAATGCCATGATGCTGCCGGGACGCGCATACGACAACGGCAGCTGGGTGACCTATTCGCAAGCCATGAGCACAGTCGGTCTCAGCCTGATGAAGGCTGCGGAAGAAAGAAACAAGGAAGATCTGTTTCAGGGCGGCGCACAGCTATACAGCGTCTGCACGGCCTGCCATCAGGCCTACAACCCTGACATCCTGACCCGTTTCAGCCCCGCCAGCCTTACTGAGTGATGCGGTTAACGGTCCGGACCTGGCTCGGTGGCCTGACGCTCCTTATTCTGCCACTGACAGCACTGGCTCACAATATCGCCGGCGGTGACGCCGGTTTTGTTGCGGCCAACAGCGGCCCGGCCGTCGGTCCGTTCATGTATCTGGGCGCCAAGCATATGGTCACCGGTTATGACCACCTGCTGTTCCTGGCTGGCGTCATATTTTTTCTGACGCGCGCTTCACAGATTTTTCAATACGTCACCCTGTTTGCCATCGGCCACAGCATTACGCTGATTGTTGGCGTAGTGGCTGATATTCACGCCAATCCCTATCTGATTGATGCCATCATAGCGCTGTCGGTAGTCTACAAGGCGCTGGAGAACATGGGCGGGCTGCAAAAACTGGGGCGCTGGAAACCCGACAACCGACTGGCAGTGCTGGTATTTGGCCTGTTCCATGGTTTTGGTCTGGCCAGCAGTCTGCAGGAACTGTCGCTATCCCCCGACGGCCTGATAATCAACCTGATCAGTTTTAATATTGGTGTCGAGCTTGGCCAGATCACAGCCCTGCTGATTATAATTGCGCTGTTTGCGTTCTGGCGCAAACAGCCATCGTTCAGCCGTCACGCCTTTCTGAGCAACGCAATTCTGATGAGCGCAGGCTTTATTCTGCTGATCTACCAGCTCACCGCCTGGCAACTAAGCACATGACCGGAGAGATTTCATGAACAACACCAGCCACGACACACCATCGCGACGCAATATGGCGATCGCCATTACTGCCGCCTTCATCGCAGCCCTGGTGCTTTTTGTCGCTGTCATCCTGCCTGCTGAATTTGGCCGCGACCCACTGGGCACCGGCCGCCTGCTAGGGCTCAGCGGCATGGCGGAAACTACCACCGCCGATGCACTTTCCGCCCAGTACGAGGTTCACAAAAGCGATGAAGTTGAATTCATCCTTGAGCCGTTTCAGTCGCTGGAATACAAGTATCTGATGGACCAGGGAAACGCCCTGGTTTTCAGCTGGCAGGCTGACGGTGAACTCTATTTTGACCTGCACGCTGAAAACATCACCGTGGAAGACTACGAGGAAAGTTATGCGGCCGGGGATGCCACAGGCGATCAGGGAGCTTATGAAGCGGCCTTTAACGGAATGCACGGCTGGTTCTGGGAGAACCGCACATTTGAGGACGTCACACTGCGTCTGAGTACGGCAGGTTTTTACGTCAGCGCCACCGAATACAGGGGCGGCGGCTCAACGGATCGCCAACTGCCACCCGCGTTTGAATAAGCGCACTAGCGGGTGGCCGTGTGACAGCTCTCGCAGGATTCATACAGGTCGTTATTCAGATCCATCAGGGCATCCAGATCTTTGGCCTGAGCGGCCCTGACGGCACGCACGGAAGCATCCCGCATCATCAGCGCATCACGCACCCACTGCTGCTGTGGCTGGACATATCCGGGAATCAGCAACAGGTTGGCTGACTCAGCCAGCATCAGCGCCTTGTTCTCCAGCTCCCGCCAGGCAGTGTCATCCTCTGGCGGAAACCGCGACACATAAAACACGGCATCGGAAGTTGGCTGCACAATCCGGGTCATCAATTCTGACATGCTTGCAGTTGCCTGCGGCGAAGAGTCCTCAGCCGACATCAGCCCCACAGATATCAGTCCTGATACAACAAGCACCATCAGGCTTGCTGCAGATACCTTGTTTTGCATTGGTCACACCTCTCACGTTGACACTGAACCGACGATAAACTGTTCACATTTAGAACGATAACACATAAAAAAAGCGCCTGTTTGATCCGGATCAACCGGCCAATCAGACGCTTTTTCAGTTTCAGACCCTGACTGCATTCAGGCAGTCAGACCTGACGATCATTGTCCCGGATCAGCACCGTCTTCAGGCGCACCGATACCAGAGGATCCCATGAACAGTTTGCGGCCGTCAGGGAAGGTAATGTCACGGCCATTGGCGCGACATGCCGGCGAGCAAAGTCGGTCCTTGCTCTGGTAACCGGTCACCACAATCTCGGTGCCGATTTGCAGTGACCCGCGGTTGATACCGCGACGCAGCAATGTGTTTGGTGTACCACCTTCTGCCATCCACGCCTGCTCGGAACCATCGTCATTGGTATGACGCAGGTGAATCCATGAGTGAGGGTTAATCCACTCTACACGCGTGATCGGACCACGCAGCGCAACCGGCAGGTTGGCGTCAAACTCGGCGGAAAACGCATGGTGCGCAGTCGCTGGTGTCTTGACACCCATGGCGGCAATGCCACCGACTACTGCAACAGCAGCTACAAGCAGTTTCATTTTCATGTTAATCACCCCTATTCATTTAGCTGTATTGGCTAAAATTTTAACGTTAACGGCTGCAAACATCCAGCGTGGATACAGTCAGCCTGGCGTAGGCAGTCAACTATCTGTCTCAAAGTTGATCCAGATCCAACAGGCGGCTTGAACCTGTAACTTCGATCTGCTGTTCTGATGACTATTATAACCAGCTACGCCTTAACATACGCTTAACAGTAAATCCGCACGGATCTCACGTGCGGACAGTCGTTATCAATCTCAGAATGGCATCACCATATCTTCGATCGGACGTCCCTTGCGGAAGCGGCCGAACAACAACTCTTCCACGAACTCCACACACTTAAACTGGGGCAGTTCGAAGTCTTTTTCAAGTCGGCGATACAACGGCATACTGATGGTCCACGGCTCGGTGTACAGCTGCGGATCCTCAATTGTTGCCTCATATTCAATCACATTCTCGTCAACCATGGTGTAACGTTCTGTGACTTTGGATTCCCAGGAACGGTAGTTACCGGCCCTGTCGTACCAGGTCTGATCAATCAGTCCGGTTACTTCGACAACAAACGTGTCGCCTTCCCAACGCCCGTGTGACTGCCCCATCCAGGAATCAATGGGTGCCTCACCCGGATCTTCGAGATACACATTACGCACGGCACCGGCAAACGAGTAGGCGATAAAAAATGCACTGTTGCTCTGGAAAATCTGGAAGGGATGCGGCAGATAGGTCGCGCGCGGAACACCCGGCATAAAGCACTTGATCTCGGGATCACGGGCCAGCCAGTTCTCCCGGTTCTCATCGCGCTGGGCCAGGGCTTCAGGCTTGTAAGGGATATACCCGTTATTGGTTGTGATCACACCCTGACTGGCGGGCACGGCGCCGATTGCACCAAACGCAACAACCTCGGGGGCAGGCACCGGCACAAAGTCACCGGGAACCATCGCAAACGCAGACTTGGGCGGCGCCGGCTCAAGGTTATTATTGGCTGTCGTGAGGACCTGCCAGATACCGTTCATATCAGGCTTGCCATCAGGTGTACGAGGGATCATGTCCGTTGCGGCAGCGCTTTGCGCTGAAGCAGACTGGGCACCCTGGTTTGAAGATGAAGATTGTGGCGCTTCCGGCGAGCAGGCCAGAGCACTGACGGCTATGGCCGCGGATAATAATTGTAATTTTTTGAACCCGTTAAGCATGTTTTTATACACCTCCCCATATGGTCATGGCGATATAACCACTTCGGTTTTGGACTGTCAAGCCTTATCAGACAGGTACTTCTGCGTTATGCTTTGCGCAATCAAAACAAGAGGAAAAAGCCATGCAACTACCCAACCCGCTGTCACTGACCAGGTGGCTGGCACTTTTTGTCACGCTCACCATACTGTCAGCCTGCGCATCAACCCGCAGCGACTCCACTATTAACGGCGCGGATTCCCTGACTCGCAACGGACCCTATCAGATCAGGGCCTATACTGGTTTTCCGGCAGCCGACGAGTTTCTGCGCGCTACCATCTACTACCCGCTCGATACAGAGCGCCTGATCGGTGGCATTGCCATTTCGCCCGGATTCACGCAACTGCAGCGCCACAATAACTGGTGGGGATCACGACTGGCATCGCATGGCTATGCTGTCCTGGTGCTGGACACCAACACATTGCGTGACCGTCCGGAACAGCGTGCCGACGCCCTGATGGCCGGCATTCGAACCCTGCGCAATGAGAACTCACGTGCTGGCAGCCCGCTGTATCGACGCGTGGACAGTGACAAAATGGCGATAATGGGACATTCCATGGGCGGCGGTGGCGTACTTGTTGCGGCACAGAACCATGGTGACCAGTTGCGGGCGGCTATCCCTTATACCCCGTGGCAACCGGAGGGCAACTTCAGCAATATCACCATCCCCACCCTGATCATGGGTGGTGAAGCAGACCGTGTTGCACCCGTTGCGGATCACGCCCGGCCGCATTTTGCCAGCATTCCGGACAGCACGCAGAAGCTGTATCTTGAGATTGCGGGAGGCGACCATTTTATCGCCAACAACCAGTCAGAACACCTGCACCCCATGCTTGGCAAATATGCGCTGGCGTGGTTAAAACTCTATGTGGACGGGGACGAGCGATACCGGGATATCATCTACGGATCCATACCGGCACAGGACCGCCAGCAGTTTTCCCGTTATACCATGAGCAACGACTGATACTAACCGTTGTCTACTTACCGGTGTCCGGCGCCTCCTGATACGACCGCCACCGGATAAAACAACGCCCTGCCGGCAAATACTGGCAGGGCGTTGTTTTTATCTGGCGGGTTCCTGTCTGATGGTTGAACCCGGTTTCTGCAGTTTATTCCTTGCGGGTCGCCTTGAATGTGCCTTCACCCATGCCGCCCAGGTCCAGCTTGCCGGCCAGTGTCCCGTCTTCCTGCTGCTCACCCATGTATTTGACGGCGCCCATTTGCCCGTCAACAGTGAACTCAAAACTGTTGCCTTCCGCCTTGCCGTTGATTGCGGTGTTACCCAACTGTCCGGCGTAGGAACCGGTGATCGCACCATCAGCGCCCTGCACCATGGTCACACTGGCATTCCCACCACCGACCCCGGCTATTTCCACAGCAAAGTTCCAATTGCCACTGACATCGGCCCATGCTGCTGATACAAACAATCCCGCGCCCAACCCGACTGCCAAAATTTTCCTTAACATAAGTACTCCCGCGCCTGTGAACAAAAACAAACTGTAGCACGAACACCCGCTCGACAAATCGGGCTCAGCATTGTTTGGCCGCAAGCGGCGTGCAGTCTGTCGCACAACCGCTCATCTGGGCGGATCAGGACGTTCGGCGACACTGCCGTTCAGGCGGAACCAGCCGGCAATACTGTAACGATCCCGACCCGCCGGCAGCACTTCGTGCGGTATCTCGCTACTGAGAAAAACAACAACTGTGCCATATGCCGGCAATACGCGCCGCACGGCCTGCTCACCTGTTGTACCTGAAACAGCACCTGAAACAGCACCTGAATCAGCACCGCCAGCGCCCTCGTAAATCACCAGCTCACCGCCGTCAGTACTCTCCCACCCCGGGTTCAGATAGGTCACCAGTGACACCTCGCGGCGCGCACCGCGCTCCAGGCCATCCGGCCGGAACGCGTCCAGATGTTTGCGGTAGAAGTCCCCGGTCCGGTAATGGGCAAAATGTGACTCAAAGGAAAACAGCCCCAGAAACAGACGGCGATTTAAAAACAGCTGCAACCGGCCCGCCCAGGCCAGCCAGTCCTGCTCAGCAACGCCGTCACCCTCTATCCAGCGGACCTGGTCGCGACGCACAAACTGATTAAGCACATGGTCACTGCTGCGGCCGATTCCCGCCTCGGCAAAATCGTGTTCGCTCATCTGTCTTACCTGGGCAAACAGCTGCGCCGCAACCGTGGCGGGCAAACCGTCAGGCACGACTGACCATGACTGTCGAATCAGATCGTCGGCAATCTGTTCAAACACCCATAATTCCGCTGCCTGCGTTTCCGTCAGGCTGTCAGTGGTAATAGCACTCATGCTGATCTCCGGGATCATATAAGCTGATCCGGCTGCAATTATCACTCATTCCCGGTGTTATCCATAGCGCCACAACAATCATGGCGAGTGCCAGTTGGCTCGCGTATACTGAACGTTCCCGTCACGGAAAGCCACACACAAAGGAATGGTGCCGCCGTATGGTCACCAGCAACATACATCGCAGCGCTCTGTTGATTTCATCCATCTACATGGTGACCGGCGCACTGTGGATATTTTTCAGTGACCGCATATTGATTACCCTGCTGGGCGTCTCCGGCCCGACTGACAATCTGACCATGTACCAGACCGTAAAAGGCCTGTTTTACGTGCTGGTGACGGCCGCCATGCTGTACTGGCTGACCCGCCTGTCGCTGAGCCGACAAAGTCGAATCCTGGCAAAATTCTATGAAGCTGAAAACGCGCTCAAGGTTTCCCGGGAACAGATTGAGCATCTGCTGGAGGCCAGTCCGTCCATTCTTTATGCGCTTATGCCGGACACAGACGGTAGCGTGACGCCGCTCTGGGTCAGTGACAGCATTGAGCACCTGCTTGGATATCAGCCAGCAGACGCGCTGGAGCCCTCATGGTGGCTGGACAATATTGATCCGCGCGACCTGCAGCAAGGCATCAATGAATCAAAACAGCTGCTGCTCAGGGGGCATATCGATCACGAATACCGCTTCCGTGCCCGTAATGGCAAGGTTCACTGGATCCGCGACAATGCCCGTGTCATTTACGATAACGAGGGAATCGCCCGCGAGATCATCGGCTCGTGGACTGATGTCACCGAAACTCACGAACAGGCTGAGTTGCAGCGCCAGCTGGCGTACTACGATCGACTGACAGGACTGCCCAACAGGCTCCAGTTGCTGACCAGATTGTCCGATGCACTGCAATCCCACTTCTCCGAACAATCCATGTTTGGGTTGCTTTACATTGACCTTGATGACTTCAAAAGTGTCAACGACAGCCTGGGGCATTCTACCGGCGACGAATTACTGAGAGCCGTCGGACAACGCCTGAATGGCTATAAACGCCCCGGAGACACACTCGCCCGCATGGGCGGCGATGAATTTGCGTTTCTATTAACAAAATTGCGTGATGCCAATCATGTCGAGGTGCTCAGCACCCAGCTGCTGCAGGCCCTGAGCACGCCATTCACCCTGTTGAGCGGTAGGCAGATATTTGTGGAAGCATGCATTGGTATCTGCCTGTACCCGGAGCATGGCACCGATGAAGAAACCCTGGTACGCAATGCCGATACTGCCATGTATCGCGCCAAACAGTTGGGGCGCAATCGATACAGTATCTATCAGAGTGAGATGAGTGATGCTGTACGCCAGCAGCTGGACATGGAGACAGCTCTGCGTCAGGCCATAGCACGGGATGAGCTGGAGCTCTTCTTCCAGCCCAAACTGAACACACAAAGCGGACTCTACACAGGTGCCGAAGCCCTGCTGAGATGGCGGCGTGCTGATGGCACACTGGTCTCGCCGGCTGATTTTATCCCGCTGGCAGAACGCACCGGCCTGATAATCCCAATCGGCAACATGGTGATCGACAAATGCTGCCGAACCATACGCGACTGCCTGGACGCTGACCTGAATCCGGCAAACATTGCCATCAACATCTCCATCAACCAGTTCCGGGGCCGGGCTGCAGCACTTGAGCAATCAATTTCTGCTGCATTGCAGGCATGGCAAGTGCCCGCCCAGCTGCTGAGTGTTGAAATCACCGAATCAGCACTGATGGACAACCCTGAGGAAACCACGGCCGCCCTGCTGTCAATCAAGTCCGCAGGCATCCGTATCTCCCTGGACGACTTTGGTACTGGCTTTTCCAATATGATGCACCTGTCACGCATGCCGCTGGACTATCTGAAAATAGACACCAATTTTACCCATGCCCTCGGTATCGATCTGCCGGGCAACCAGGTGGTACGTTCCGTCGTCGAACTCGCCCATCGGCTTCACCTGAAGACTATTGCGGAAGGCGTGGAGACCAACGCGCAATGGCAGATTCTGAAAGAAATGGGCTGTGATGAATTGCAGGGATTTCTGTTCTGCCGCCCGCTTGAGGCCAGTGCCTTTCTCACGTGGTTACGGCAGCATGATTGCCATGAGACAGCAGACAACGGATAATTCAACTTCCAGCAGGTAATACAACCAGCTAATACAATCGGGTAATACAAAGAGAATATGTCCATGCCAAAAGACACGCGACCAGAAGACACGCGTCCGGGATTTGAGGACACACTGACACAGCTGGAAACACTGGTCAGCAAAATGGAAGAAGGCAATATGAGTCTGGAAGACTCTCTGGCCGCGTTTGAGACCGGTATCCGACTGACCCGCGAGTGCCAGAGCGCGCTGCAGGCGGCTGAGCTGAAAGTCCAGATTTTGACCAATGCCGACACCGACTCCCCGCTGACAGACGCCATACCGTTCACCGACACGCAAGATCAGTCAGACAACAATTGAACATGAGCCCCGACCTCGATACTTTTCTGAGCCAGTGCAGACAACGCTGCGATCACCGTATTGCACAGCATTTGCAGGACCTGCCGGCCATGCCCGCCAGACTGACAGAGGCGATGCGTTACAGTACACTGCTGGGCGGCAAACGCATCCGCCCCTGCCTGGTGTATGCCAGCGCGCTGGCACTCAATGGCGCACCTGATGGCGCGCTCAACAGCACAAGCAACAGCACGACCGGCATCACGACAGCAGCCACTGATGCCGCTGCCTGCGCGGTTGAGCTGATGCATTGTTATTCCCTGATCCATGACGACCTGCCGGCAATGGACAACGATGATCTGCGCCGTGGCCAGCCCACGCTCCATAAAGCCTTTGACGAAGCGACCGCCATACTGGCGGGCGACGCGCTGCAAAGCCTGTCATTGCAGGTTCTCTGCGAACAACCTCAGCTGCGACCGGACCTGGCGCTGCGCATGGTGACGCTGTTGACCCGCGCAGGCGGCTGTGCCGGCATGATCGCCGGCCAGGGTATCGACCTGGAATCGGTGGGCAAGGCACTGACCCTGACGCAACTGGAGAACATGCACCGGCTGAAGACCGGCGCCCTGATCAGCGCCAGCGTCGAACTGGGCGCGCTGAGCGCCGGCTGTGACGATGAACAGGTGCTGACAGCACTGCGCCACTATGCCGCCTGCATCGGACTCGCATTTCAGGTACAGGATGATATTCTGGATGTGGTCAGCGACACCGGCACATTGGGTAAAACCCAGGGTGCAGACCAGGCGCTGAACAAACCAACCTATGTCAGCCTGCTGGGACTGGAAAGCGCACGTGCCAAGGCCCGTGAACTGGTGGCCGAGGCCTGCTCAGCGCTGCAGACAATAGACGGCGACACCACAATGCTTGAAGCAATCGCTTCGTTTATCACCAATCGCAGCCATTAAGCGTTTGACGAAGTCATGACTGTGGATTAACGTATCCGGCTCCCGGTAGTAAAATCGGGGCGCAACAGAAACCAGGCTACAGACTACATGCTAACTGAAATACCGCTAAGCCGGCCCAACACACCGCTGCTGGACCAGATCAACAGCCCCGCCGATCTGAAAACAATGGATCCGGCAATGTTCACGGATCTGGCCCGCGAACTTCGCAACTTCCTGCTTTATTCGGTAGGACAGACCGGAGGGCACTTTGGTGCCGGACTGGGTGTTGTCGAGCTGACCATCGCCCTGCATTATATTTTTGATACGCCAGAAGACCGTATCATCTGGGATGTCGGCCATCAAAGTTATCCACACAAGATACTGACCGGACGTCGCGAACAGATGCTGACAATGCGCCAGCCCGGCGGACTGGCAGCGTTTCCCTGCCGCACCGAAAGCGAATACGATGCCTTTGGCGTCGGTCATTCCAGCACCTCCATCAGTGCCGCACTGGGCATGGTAATAGCCGCAAGCCGGCAGCAGTCAGACCGGCGCGCCATCGCTGTCATCGGTGATGGCGCCATGACGGCCGGCATGGCGTTTGAGGCGCTGAATCATGCAGGCGAACTCGACGAAGACCTGCTGGTCATTCTGAATGATAACAACATGTCCATTTCGCGGAATGTCGGTGGACTGTCCAGCTATTTTGCCCGTATGTGGGCCAGCAAACCTTACAATTTCATCCGCAGCGGCAGCAAGAAGATGCTGTCGCACATACCGCCCGCGCTCAAGGCCGCCCATCGGGCAGAAGAATACATGAAAGGCATGGTTTCGCCGGGAACCCTGTTTGAAGAAATCGGTTTTAACTACATCGGCCTGGTGAACGGCCATGATACGGCACGACTGATTGAGGTACTTGGCAATATCAGACAACTTCGCGGGCCTCAATTGCTGCACATCGTCACCCAGAAGGGCAAGGGATACACGGCATCCGAGAACGACCCGTTTGGCATGCATGCGCTGAGTAAAATCGAGCCCACGCCAAAACGGCCTGTCAGTAATAAACCGGCAACACCAACCTATTCAAAGGTCTTTGGCGACTGGTTATGTGATATGGCTGCCGGCGACGATCGGCTGATAGCCATTACTCCGGCCATGAGCGCCGGCTCGGGCATGGATCAGTTTGCCGAGCTGTACCCTGACCGGTTTCATGACGTTGCCATTGCCGAACAGCACGCGGTTACATTTGCCGCCGGGATGGCCTGCGATGGACTGAAGCCTGTTGTTGCCATTTATTCCACCTTTCTGCAGCGTGCATATGATCAGTTGATTCATGATGTGGCACTCCAGAATCTGGATGTTCTGTTCGCAATTGACAGAGCCGGCCTGGTCGGAGAAGACGGGCCGACTCACGCGGGTAGTTTTGACCTGAGTTATCTGCGCTGCATCCCCAATATGCTGATCATGGCACCCAGTGACGAAAACGAGTGCCGCATGATGCTTTGCACCGGCCATCAGCACGAGGGACCGGCAGCCGTGCGTTATCCGCGCGGCAAGGGGCCGGGTGCCAGTATCAATCCGCAACTGACGTCAGTCCCCATCGGCAAGGCGCTGTTGCGACGCAAGGGTAGCACTGTTGCGCTACTGGCATTCGGCAGCATGCTGACACCGGCACTTGCTGCAGCTGACGCGCTGGACGCGACGGTTGTTGACATGCGGTTTGTAAAACCTCTGGACGAAGACATGATCCGCCATCTGGCACAGCAGCATGCACTGCTGGTAACTCTGGAAGAAAATGCCGTGGCAGGCGGGGCCGGATCCGCCGTCAATGAATTTCTGCTGCAGCATGATTACCGGGTACCAGTGCTGAATCTTGGTCTGCCGGACACGTTTATACCGCATGGCAATGTCCCTGACATGCTTGCAGCGGTCGGACTGGATCGCACCGGCATCGTGGCGGCCGTGCGTGACAAACTCAATCGCTGCAAAATTCACTCGCAGGCCGTGTAACACCACATCCGGGAAATCACTATGGAATCGTCACAGGCGCGTAATGCGCGGCACAAAAAAGCCATGCAGCGCAAAAAAGAACATGTTGATCAGCGCATTGCTGCTGCCACTATCGACAAAGGTCTGCTGCTGGTCCTGACCGGCAATGGCAAGGGCAAGAGTTCCTCTGCTTTTGGCATGCTGGCTCGCAGCGTCGGGCATGGCCTCAGATGCGGCGTTGTGCAATTTATCAAAGGACAGTGGGAATGCGGAGAGCAGCTGCTGTTTGGCAGTCACCCGCAGGTTGAGTTCTACGTCATGAACACCGGCTTCACCTGGGAAACCCAGGATCGCGAGGCCGATATAGCCGCCGCAGAGGCAACCTGGGAGCATGCTGAAAAACTACTGGCTGATGACAAAATTGATGTTGTGCTGCTGGACGAACTGACCTACATGCTGACTTACGGTTATCTGAGTCCGGAGCGGGTATACGCTGCCCTGGCAAACCGACCTGCCAGTCAGCATGTAATCATCACCGGCCGCAGCGCCAATGCAGCCCTGATAGAGATGGCTGACACCGTCAGTGAGGTGAATGATGTCAAACACGCATTTAATGCAGGTGTGCGCGTACAAAAGGGCATCGATTATTAAATACACATGGCGCGCTTTTGTTGCCAGTATCAGCCTGTTATTCAGTTACATCCTGACGATCAGCCCTGCACACAGCCAGAGCGCTGACTCACTGACCGTGATCGATGACGACCAGCGGACGGTCACCCTGGACAGCCCGCCACAACGGATAGTCAGTCTGGCTCCCTCTCTCACAGAACTTCTGTTCAGCCTCGGCGTTGGCGACAGGATTGTGGGTGTCATGGACTACAGCGATTTCCCCCCACAGGCGGCCAGCCTGCCGGTTGTCGGCCGGTTTGACATGCTGGACATGGAACGAATCATCTCCCTGCAACCGGATCTCATCGTCGCCTGGCGCAGCGGTAACCCGCGTGGTGCACTGCAACGGCTTGCAGAGCTTGGTTTCAGCGTTTACATCGCCGAACCTGACTCGCTGGACAGCATCGCCAGTCATCTGCAACGTCTCGGTCGACTCACAGGGAAAGCGGCCGAGGCAGAATCGCTCAGCCAGGGATTCCGGCAACAGCTTGATACGTTGCGGCAGCAGCACCTGTATGATGAAAATGTAACGGTTTTTTATCAGGTCTGGCATTCACCAATCATCAGCGTCGGCGGTACAGAGCTGATAAACGATATGATTGCCATGTGCGGCGGCACCAACATTTTTGCTGAACTGCCTACCGGTCCCAAGGTGAATCTGGAGGATATTCTGGCACGCAATCCACAGGTCATCATCGCCAGCGGATCAACCGAAGCCGCACCCGACTGGTTACAAAACTGGCTGGCCTGGCCCGATCTTGATGCCGTGCGTGGCGGGCATCTGTATTTTATTCCACCGGATCTGGTGCAGCGGCATAGTCTCAGGGCGCTGCAGGGCACCCGGCAGATGTGCCAGTATATCGATCAGGTACGAAACAGATGACCGAGTTTGTTTACCTTGACCGCCAGGTAACTTTCATTGTGACTGTTATGCCCGGTTTCGATGGGTACTCTTTCCACAACATCAATACCTGACGCAACCAGTGCATCCACCTTACGGGGGTTGTTGGTCATCAGGCGAACACGACTCACCCCAAAATGCGCCAGCATGGGTTTGCAGACATCATACTCCCGGCCGTCCGGCTCGAATCCAAGCTGGACATTCGCCTCGACGGTATCCGCGCCCTGGTCCTGCAGTGAGTAGGCCTTGATCTTGTTCAACAGACCAATACCGCGGCCTTCCTGCCTCAGGTACAGAATCAGTCCACGCCCTTCGGTGGCAATTTTTTCCATTGCAAACTGGAGCTGCGGCCCGCAATCACAACGCATGCTGAACAGGGCATCGCCGGTCAGACACTCTGAATGAACACGACACAGTACCGGCTCGTCGCCACCTACATCACCCATCGCCAGCACTACGTGCTCCTTGCCGGTCACCACGTCCTCAAAACCGTGGATGGTAAACTCGCCCAACATGGTTGGCAGTTTTGCCGCGGCAATAAATTTCACTCTCACCTGCAGTCCCCTTAAATAATCAGTACAGCCAGCAGCTGCAGACATACCAGCGCAAACACACCTGCCAGCACATCATCAATCATGATTCCAAAACCACCATGTACATGCCGATCCAGCCACCTGATGGGCCAGGGTTTCAGAATGTCAAAAATCCGGAACAATACAAATCCGGTCACTATCCACACTATCCCGGGTGGCGCCAGAAACATGGTCAGCCAGTAGCCGACAAATTCATCCCAGACAATCCCGCCGTGGTCATGCTCACCGATATCCGCAGAGGTTTTGCCGCACAACCAGACCCCCACAGCAAAACTTGCCACCAGCATCAGGGCATATGCCGGCCAGCTCATCGCGGGAAACAGCAGGTAGATCACCACGGCCGCCAGGGTACCAACGGTACCCGGCGCTTTTGGCGCAGCCCCACTGCCCAGCCCAAAGGCCAGAAAGTGTACCGGGTTGCGCCATACTGATCGCGGTGTTGCTGCCATAATCCCTCTTGCGTTTACGGGTGACTGAAGTGCAGGTACCCGGCCGACTGCAGGGCACTGCGCCCGCCATCCGCACCGACCACTACAAGACCGGCTGTGGATGTCACTTCTCCAATCCGGGTAAATGCAATATCCAGTTGCTGCATTGCATCGCATGCAGTCTGCTCAGCGTGCGGTGGTATACACACACACAGTTCATAATCGTCGCCGCCGCTCAGTGCCAGTGCCTCTTGCTGATCCGGCCTGACGCGTTGGCGAAACACTTCAGAACACGGCAGTTTGTCAGCGTACAACTCGGCCCCCGGCACCCTCCCGTCTTTCGAACTGGCTTGCAGAATGTGTTGCAAATCCGATGCCAGTCCGTCAGAAATATCCAGCCCTGCCGAGGCCAGATAGCGCAAGGCAATACCGGCCTGAATACGACTTTCCGGCTGATAGAATGCCTGCCGGAGTGCCTGTTCCTCAGCGCCATCCATCAACGTATCGTCAAACCGCTCATCTTTCAGCATCCACCAGAGTGCGGCAGCGGCATCGCCCAGCTGACCGGTCACATAGATGGCATCACCGGGTCGTGCGCCACTGCGCAGTATTGCCTGACCGGCCGGCACGCTGCCATGCGCCTGTATCGTCACCGACAATGGGCCTTTGGTCGTATCGCCGCCCAACAGGGGACAGCGCTCGCGAACAGCAATCTCAGCCAACCCTTCACTGAATGCCTGCAACCAGCCCGCCTCTGCCTGCGGCATACTCAATGCCAGCGTAAAACCCAGCGGCTCAGCGCCCATGGCGGCAAGATCACTCAAATTGACCAGCAGACATCGCTGCGCCAGCAGAAAGGGATCAGCGCCGGACGGGAAATGCACCGCCTCATTCAGCGTGTCCATAGACATGACCAGCTGCTGACCGGGCGGCACCGCAATAATCGCACCGTCATCGCCCGGCCCCAGAATGACATCCGGACTGTCAAATGCCAGCGTGCTGGTGGCGAAATAGCGCCGGATCAGTTCAAACTCAGTCAGTGCCACGGCGCTCCAGCGCTCTCAGATCTTTTGATGCCCGGTCCAGCACACCATTGATGTATTTGTGACCGTCCGTCGCACCAAACACCTTGGCCAGTTCCACAGCTTCACTTATTACCACTTTGTAGGGCACATCAATACGGTGCACCAGCTCGTACAGACCAAGTCGCAACAGGGAAATCTCCACCGGGTCAAGTGACTTTACTTCACGATCCAGTAGCGGCTGCATCAGCTCGTCCAGCTCGCCGGCATGACGAATCACTTCCGGCAGCACCTGTTTAAAAAACTCCCTGTCAATTTTGCCTTTGTAATACACCAGGAACTCGGCCATGATTTCATTGGCTGGCGCCCGGGCAATTTCCCACTGATACAATGCCTGCAGCAACATGCGGCGGGCTTTCTGACGTTCAGTCAGCTTTTTGGCTTTTGCCTGTTTTTCAGCACCCTTGTCATCGGATGCTGACAAGGCATCACCCGGCAATGCGCCGCTGACTCCCGGAATATCAATCACGCGTCAGGCTCCCAGCTTGCCAAGCACACTGACCATCTCGATCGCACCCATCGCGGCCTCGGCACCCTTGTTGCCAGCCTTGGTGCCGGCACGCTCGATTGCCTGTTCGATCGTATCAACTGTCAGTACACCAAAGGCGATCGGCACGCCGGAGTCCAGACTGACCTGACTCAGACCTTTAACACATTCGCCGGCCACATATTCGAAATGTGGTGTACCGCCGCGAATCACCGCACCCAGAGCAATGACTGCATCACAGGCACGCTTGGCAACCACGTGTTTGGTCAGGATGGGCAGTTCGTAGGCGCCGGGCGCCATCACGATACTGATATTCTCATCAGGCACACCATGACGGCGCAGCGTATCTACCGCACCGTCAATCAGCTTTTCCACAATAAAGGCGTTAAAGCGTGCTGCCACAATGATGTAGCGGCCATTGCCTGCTACAAAGTCACCTTCAACACGTCGAATATCATTCATGCTCATTCCTCTGATAAAAATTATTCAGACAGTTTCGTCAAACTGGACAAACTCAACCACTTCCAGATCAAACCCGCTGACTGCATTAAATCTGGCCGGATAACTTAACAGCCGCATTTTGCCAACACCCAGTTCGCGCAATATCTGTGAACCGGTACCAATGGTCACATCGCTGCCGCTGTGACGATGGCGGCGCGGTATGACTTTCCTGGCCCCCAGCACGCCGGCAATGCTCTCGTTGATATCCTCGTCATAGTCATCACCGGACAACAGAACAGCCACACCCTTGCCATCCTGCGCAATGCGGGCCAGGGCCCGGCTGAATGACCAGCTGGTTGCACCAGGCACAATGACATCACAGACATCCCGCAGGGTACTGGCAATATGCACACGTACCAGCGTCGGATCATCTTTGCTGATATCACCCATGGTAAACGCCAGGTGCGTTCCCCCGGAAATTGTGTCCTCAAAACGGTGCAGGGTAAATTCACCGTGTTCAGTTGCCAGCTTGTTGCTGTCCTTGCGTATCACCGTATGTTCATGGGCGATACGGTAGTGAATCAGATCAACAATGGTGCCAATCTTCAGTCCGTGCTGCTCGGCAAATACTTCCAGGTCCGGACGCCGAGCCATGGTGCCATCTTCGTTCATGATTTCGACAATCGCGGCGGCGGGTGTAAAACCTGCCAGACGCGCCAGGTCACAACCTGCTTCAGTGTGCCCCGCGCGACGCAGCACACCGCCGGGCTGAGCCATGATCGGAAAAATATGTCCCGGCTGAACAATATCATCAGCGCTGGCATCACGGGCAACTGCCGTGCGGATAGTGATTGCGCGGTCGGCTGCAGAGATACCTGTGGTCACACCCGTAGCGGCCTCAATGGAGACCGTAAAATTTGTGTTATAGGGGGTGTTGTTTTTATTGACCATCAAGGACAGATCCAGCTGCTCACAACGCTCCCGCGTCAATGTCAGACACACCAGCCCACGCGCGTTTTTGGCCATAAAGTTAATATCGGCCGCCTCCACTTTTTCCGCCGCGATGACCAGGTCGCCTTCGTTTTCACGATCCTCATCATCCATCAGGATAACCATTTTACCCTGACGGATATCTTCAATTAGTTCTTCAACCGTATTCAGTTTCATAATATCCGCTGCTTACACTCGCTGGAATTTAAATGTATTTACCTGCCAAAACCATGGCTGGCGAGAAATGCTTCAGTGATGCCTCCGGGGGCACTCACTCCTGATTGTGCGGCCTTATCGCCCAAAATCAACCGTTCCAGGTAGCGGGCAATCTGGTCCACTTCAATATTGACCTTCTGCCCTGTCCGGTAGGTGTGGATTATGGTCGCCTGCTGTGTGTGGGGGATAATGTTAACACTGAATCGGGCACCATCCACTGTGTTGACGGTAAGACTGGTACCGTCGATGCAGATTGATCCCTTTTGGGCAATGTACTTTGCCAGCTCGTCCGGTACCTGAAACACCAGTCGCCAGCTGCCGCCGTCGTTACTTTGCTCCACCAGTTCTCCCAAGCCGTCAACATGACCACTGACCAGATGCCCGCCCAGCCGGGTCTGCGGCGTCAGGGCCTTTTCCAGATTCACTTTGGCACCCGGTGTCAGCTGCTGAAAACTGGTCAGACTGATTGTTTCGTTGGACACATCCGCGCTGAAGCTCTGCGTGTCGAGCGCCGTCACCGTCAGGCAGCAGCCGTTGACGGCAATGCTGTCGCCCAGCTGCACATCACTCAGATCCAGCGCCGGGCAGTGAATCTTCAGTCGCCATTCGTTTTCACGCAGTTTGAACGCCGCTACGCTGCCCAGTGCTTCAATTATCCCGGTAAACATACTTTTTCCTGTTACTGTTTGTCCGTGTCGTCCTCAGACCTGCTTAAGCCGCGCGGTAATACGGCAATCCCCGGCAATCTGCCGGACATCTGTCAATTCCAGTGCAATATGGTCCTGCATCCGGTTGATGCCCGGCAGATTAAACAGGGGCAATGCATCACTGCCCAGGAACCGGGCACCTATGTACACCACAACTTCATCCACCAGACCGGCCTGAACCATCGCGCCGCTCAATGTCGGCCCCGCTTCCAGCATGACCTCATTACACCCGAAATCTTCGGCCAGACAACGCATCGCTGCCCGCAGATCCAGCCGGCCACCCGGATTGACGGCGATCTCCCGAATCTCGGCAGCCGCACCACTGAATCTGGCTCGCTGCTGGCTGTGCGGATGTCCCACCAGAAACAAGACCTTGCCCGGCAGACCGATAATGCGCGAATCCGGCGGTGTGCGCAGTGATGAGTCAATCACTACGCGACGTGGCTGGTGTTGGGCAATCTGCTGCGCCAGCGGGTGATCCAGTTGCTCCAGCCGGACATTGAGACCCGGGTTGTCACTCAGTACAGTATTGACGCCGGTGACGATTGCACAACTTGATGCGCGCATCAGCTGGACATCAGCGCGCGCCGAAACACCGGTTATCCACTTGCTCTCACCGGAGGCCATTGCCGTGCGACCGTCCAGACTCATGGCCATTTTGCAGCGCACCCAGGGTAACCCCTCTCGCATGCGCTTGAAGAAACCATAATTAAGTGCCTCGCACTCATCGGGCAACACCGGCCCGTGCACTGCAATACCCGCATCACGCAACTTCTGCAACCCCTGCCCGGCAACCTGCGGATTGGGATCTCCGGCCCCGTAATACACGTCAGCGACACCCGCTGCAATTAACGCATCGGCGCAGGGCGGTGTGCGTCCGGTGTGTGCGCACGGCTCCAGCGACACATAAACGGTTGCACCGCGGGCCTGCTCACCGGCCTGACTCAGGGCATTTATTTCAGCATGTGGCGTACCGGCCTTCAGGTGGTAGCCTTCACCAACCACCTCACCATCGCGCACAATCACGCAGCCAACACGCGGATTGGGGGTCGCGGTCAGAACAGACTGCGCCAGAGCGATGGCGCGCTGCATGTAGCGCTCATGCGTCAAAAGCTATTGCTCCACTGCATTATGGAATGGTCTGGTTATTCGTTTGACAACCGGTCGATTTCGGCACGGAACTCGTTCAGGTCCTTGAAACTGCGATAGACAGATGCAAAGCGCACAAATGCCACTTCATCCAGTTGACGCAACTCGCGCATTACCTGCTCGCCCAGGATGGCGGATGATACTTCACGCTCACCAGTGCCGCGGATATAGTGCTTGATCCGGTTAACCGCAGACTCCACATCCTCGATACTGACCGGACGTTTTTCCAGCGCCTTCATCAACCCCGAGTACAGCTTGCGCTCGTCAAAAGGTTCGCGATTGCCGTTCTGTTTGATGATGCGCGGCATCACCAGTTCGGCACTTTCGTAGGTTGTGAACCGCTCCGCACAGGTGATGCATTCGCGCCGACGCCGCACCTGGTCGCCTTCAGCAACCAGCCGCGAGTCAATTACCTTGGTATCCAGCGCGCCACAAAATGGACAATGCATGGTCAGGCGTCTCTGAAGCGCTTACTTACGCGCTCTTGTATACGGGAAAGCGGGCGCACAATGCTTTTACTTTCTCACGCACCGCATCGATGACTGCTTCATTAGTAATGTCGTCCAGAATATCGCACATCCACCCGGTCAGTTCAGCCACTTCGCTTTCGCCAAATCCGCGACGCGTCGCTGCCGGCGAACCGATTCGCAGACCGCTGGTAACAAAGGGCGGACGCGGGTCATTGGGCACGGCATTCTTGTTGACGGTGATATAGGCACGTCCCAACGCAGCATCTGCATCCTTACCGGTAATGTCCTGTTTGACCAGACTGAGCAGGAACAGGTGGTCGTCGGTACCACCGGAAATCACTTCAAAACCACGCTTGATAAACCCGTCGGCCATCACGCGGGCGTTTTTCACAACCTGCTGCTGATAGGTCCTGAACTCATCACTCATGGCTTCCTTAAAGCATACAGCCTTTGCGGCGATGATATGCATCAGCGGTCCGCCCTGACTCTCCGGGAACACGGCAAAGTTCAGCTTCTTTTCAATTTCGGGGTTGGCTTTGGCCAGAATAATGCCGCCTCGCGGGCCACCCAGCGTTTTATGGGTGGTGGTGGTGGTCACATCGGCAATCTGCACCGGGCTGGGGTAAACTCCCGCCGCAACCAGACCGGCAACGTGGGCCATGTCAACCAGCAGGTAAGCACCAACCTTATCGGCAATATCACGAAACTTCTGCCAGTCAATCACCCGCGAATAGGCTGAAAAACCCGCCACGATCATCTTTGGCTTGTGCGCCAGTGCCAGCGCCTCGACCTCGGCATAATCAATTTCGCCGCTCTGCTCGTTGATACCGTACTGCACGGCATTGTAGATACGACCGGAAAAACTCACGCTGGCCCCGTGTGTCAGGTGACCGCCGTGGGCCAGACTCATGCCCAGCACCGTATCACCGGGCTTCAGCAGCGCCATGTAGACGGCAGCATTGGCCTGGGAGCCGGAATGCGGCTGCACGTTGGCGTAATCGGCGCCAAACAGTTCTTTAGCCCGCTCAATGGCCAGATTCTCAACAATATCAACGTATTCACAACCGCCGTAATAGCGCTTGCCCGGATATCCTTCAGCATATTTGTTGGTCAGCACGCTGCCCTGCGCTTCCATCACCCGCGGGCTGGTGTAATTCTCTGAAGCAATCAGTTCGATATGCTCTTCCTGACGCTGGCGCTCACCTTCAATGGCGGCATGCAAATCAGGATCAAAGTCTTTGATGGTCATGCTGGTGCTAAACATGCGGATCCCCATGGCTGGATTTTCAGTGGAGCCGTATTTTACATGATGTGACGCCTGTGAGCATCCGGAAATTGCTTTACAGTCGCGACAAACACCCTGGCTGAACCCGAATGTGGACAATCCTGCACCGCAGAGATACCTTTGCTGCATCCTGTCCGTCAGAATGGAAACCTCTCACTATGGCTTTGCAGCTTGATATAGCTACCCTGGTATTGATGTTCATCACTCTGGCGATGACTTCGTTTATCGTGATGTTTCTTATCTGGCGCATCAACCGGAACATGCCGGGTGTGCTGTACTGGATGGTGGGCACACTCCTGAATACCGCATCGGCGCTGTCCACGCTGCTCAATGCTCAATATGGCTGGGCTGACGGCTGGGGGCCGTTTTTGAGCAACAGCGCCAGCCTGATTGCCAATATGCTGGTGCTGGAAGGGGCGCTGCGCTTTCGTGGTTATGAATCCAGACCTCGCCGGCAGTTTTTACTGGCGCTTATCCCGCTGTTTGTTCTCGTAACGTGGCTCTTTCGACTGGACCCGGTCGGCCGACTCGTGTTTCATGACTCCATTATCATGATATTGCAGATACTGGCCGGGATTGTTCTGCTCTGGCGCACCGACAATCGCAGAGAACTGCAGGCAAACCTCTTGGCGGCCACTGCCAGCATACTTATTGGACTGACTATCAGCTGGCGACTGGCCTTGACAATAAGTGGTAACGAATTCACGGGGGCAGGAACGGACTCACCTGCCACTCAATGGTATCTTTTTGCCGGCGCCAATCTGCATGTCGCCTGGATCTTCGGTCTGAGCGTGGCCTGCTACTTCCGGTCGCGCCAACACGAAATGCTGCTGGCACGTGAAGACTCACTCACTGCGCTGCCCAACCGGCGCTGGATTGACGAAGAGTTCGCTCAGACCTTGAGCGAGACCCGGCGCAGTGGCGAAAAATTTGCTCTGATTCTGCTCGATATCAATGACTTCAAGCAGGTCAACGACAGGCACGGGCACAGCGCGGGTGACAGCGTTCTGACTGAACTCGCAAACCGTTTGAAAACTACCGTGCGCGAGTCAGATTTTGCCGGCCGCCTGGGTGGCGATGAGTTCATCATTCTGGCACGGCAAATAGACACTGAAGCACTCCTGGCGCAGATGCTTGAACGCATGCGTCAGCAGCTGGATGGAACAATGACGCTGAGCGGTAACGATATTGACATCAGGATCAGCATGGGCGCTGCGGTCTTTCCCTCAGACGGAGACACGTTGGATACATTGCTGGGCGCCGCCGATACAGCCATGTATGTGGACAAGAAAAAACAAAAGCGAGGCACTGCAGTCGATGTAGTCGACAGCCAGCCGGATACTCCCTATAGTTGAGCGTTTGGCCCAGGAATATTTTATGATCGTTCGTATCGCTGCCGTGCAATACCTTCTGCGTCAGATCAATGACTGGTCCGGCTTTGAAAACCAGGTGCGTTTTATCATGCAGGCGGCCGGCGACTACAAACCCCAATTTGTATTGCTGCCCGAAATCCTGACCACGCAGCTGCTTTCCTTTATGGATACGTCCGATCTGCGCACATCCGTGCGCAACATGAATGACTACACCCGTCGCTACAAGGACCTGATGCAGGAACTTGCCGCCCAATGGAATGTGCATCTTATCGGGGGCTCACATCCCACCCTCAAAGAGGACGGGCGTCTGCTCAATACGGCATATTACTTCACGCCGGACGGTGAGATATTCGAACAGGACAAGATTCACCGGACCCGCTGGGAGCGGGAGAAATGGGATACCGACGCCGGCGAAAAGCTGCATCTTTTTGAAACACCTTTCGGCAAGATTGCCATCCTGATCTGCTACGACATCGAGTTTCCCGAGCTTGCGCGCATGGTGTGCGAAGCCGGCGCAGACATCCTGATGGTGCCCTCCTGCACAGATGACCGCCAGGGCTTCCTGCGTGTGCGCTATTGCTGCCACGCCCGCGCCATCGAGAATCAGGTGTTTGTGGTAATGACCAGCACCGTCGGCAACCTGGCCGTGGAAGGCCTGGGCATGCATTATGGCCAGGCCAGCATCATCACCCCATCGGATTTCTCCTTCGCCCGAGACGGCATAGCAGCCGAAGGTACGCCGAACATCGAGCAGATTGTCGTAGCCGATGTCGACCTGCAGGACCTGGTGACCAACCGCCTGAGCGGCACCACCATTCCCCTGTACGACAAGCGCAAAAACATCTACGAGCGCCCGGTGGAGATCGTCAAGGTCAGTTAAGTAGTACGGCACTCCATGGTAGACTATCGCCCGTAATATCAGCATCGAATTCTAGTCCGATCAATTCAAGCCTGGAGAGTACGCAAAATTATGGCCCAGTTCGTTTACACCATGCACCGCGTGGGCAAAGTCGTCCCGCCCAAGAAAGAAATCCTCAAGGACATTTCCCTGTCCTTTTTCCCGGGCGCAAAAATCGGCGTGCTGGGCCTGAACGGCTCGGGCAAATCCACCCTGCTGCGCATCATGGCCGGTGTAGACAAGGAATTTAACGGCGAGGCGCGCGCCCAGACCGGCATCAATGTCGGGTACCTGGCCCAGGAGCCTGCCCTTAATCCGGATAAAGATGTACGCGGCAACGTCGAAGAAGGCATGGGCGAGATCATCAAACTGCTGGAAGAGTTCAATGCCATCAGTGACCGTTTTGCCGAGCCCATGAGCGACGACGAAATGAACGACCTGCTGGAAAAGCAGGGCGATCTGCAGAATGCCATTGACGCCGCCAACGGCTGGGATCTGGAGCGCACGCTGGAAATTGCTGCTGACGCCCTGCGCCTGCCACCCTGGGATGCCGATGTCAGCAAACTGTCCGGTGGTGAGAAACGCCGCGTGGCCCTGTGCCGTCTGCTGCTGTCAAACCCCGACATGTTACTGCTGGACGAGCCCACCAACCATCTGGATGCAGAGAGCGTGGCCTGGCTGGAGCGTTTCCTGAAGGAATTCCCAGGCACCGTGGTGGCGATCACGCACGACCGTTACTTCCTGGACAATGCCGCCAGCTGGCTCCTTGAACTGGACCGTGGTTACGGCATTCCGTTCGAAGGCAACTATACCAACTGGCTGGAAAACAAGGAAAAGCGCCTGGAAACCGAGCAACGCCAGGAAGCCGCACGTGAAAAAACCATTCGCCACGAACTCGAATGGGTTCGCAACAACCCCAAAGGTCGCCAGGCCAAGAGCAAGGCCCGTCTGGCGCGCTTCGAGGAAATGAATTCACAGGAATTCCAGAAGCGCAACGAAACCACCGAACTGTACATTCCGCCGGGTTCACGTCTGGGTGACAAGGTGATTGAGGTGAAAAACCTCAGCAAGTCCTTTGACGACAAAACCCTGATCAGCGATCTGAGTTTCTCGGTGCCCAAAGGCGCCATCGTTGGCATCATCGGCGGCAACGGTGCCGGTAAAACCACCTTCCTGCGCATGCTGACCGGCGTTGAACAGCCTGACAGTGGAACCATTGAGCTGGGTGAAACCGTGGATCTCGCGTACGTGGATCAGAGCCGTGACTCGCTGGATGGCAGCAAAACCGTCTGGGAAGAACTGTCGGAAGGTCAGGATATCCTGCAGATTGGCCGTTACGAGGTGCCTTCTCGCGCCTATGTTGGCCGCTTCAACTTCCGCGGCGGCGATCAGCAGAAGTTCATCAAGGATCTGTCCGGTGGTGAACGCAACCGGGTGCATCTGGCCAAGCTGCTCAAGCGCGGCGCCAATGTACTGTTGCTGGACGAACCAACCAACGATCTGGACGTGGAAACCCTGCGCGCACTGGAGGAAGGCCTGCTTAACTTCCCCGGTTCGGTCATTGTGGTATCACACGATCGCTGGTTCCTTGACCGCATCTGCACTCACATCCTGGCCTTTGAAGGTGACAGTCAGGTGGTATTCCACGAGGGCAACTACTCAGACTACGAGGCCGATCGCAAAAAGCGACTGGGCGACAATGCGCAGCCGACCCGCATCAAGTACAGAAAACTGGCGTAAGTCATTCAACTAGTCAGCAGGTCTGCCGATACAGCGACAGTAGGGACCCCGCCCGGGTCCCGTCTGACCGGGAGCCGCAGGCAGTTATGACTCAGGAAAACAAGCGCGCCTTTACCCGCATTTTTTTTGATGCAGAAACAGTGATCACACAGGGTGATCAGCTATGGCAGGTACAGTTACTTGATATTTCGCTGCGCGGCGTTCTGGTGGACATGCTGCCAGGTCAGGCTCTGGATTCCCGGCAACCTGCTGATATCAGTATTCATCTGGGCGGGGATATTCAGATTTGTATGACCGGGCACGTTGCCAATACCCGTGACAACAAGGTTGGCCTGACCTGTGATTTTATCGACATAGACAGCATGACACATCTGCGCCGTCTGGTAGAGCTGAACACCGGCGACACCAGCCTGCTTGAGCGGGAACTGCATCTGCTGGCGTGAACGCTTCACGCCCCTCACAGTTCATCACAACAGCACATCACACCTTCAAATGCCGGCGCAGAGTCTGCAGGCGCTCGTCGCGCTCGGCAAACGACAGTGGCCTGGATGGTTTGTCCGCCAGCGCCGGAGGCACCGGCTCATGCAGTGACTCACCGCGCATGACACGTTCACACAGTTGCTTGTAATAATAGGAAAACAGCGGAAACACCTTGTCCTCGGGCTCAGTCGCCAGCACAAACCAGTCCGTTGCCTTGCCCGCGTGATAGACCGCAGGGTGACTCCAGTCGAAGGCGGCCTTGGGAGCAGGCGCACGACAGGCTTCCGTGTAGGCATCGCGCAATGCGGGTAGTCCAAACAGATCATTGCCCTGCTCGCAGGCCTTGATCAGGGAAGAAATGGTCGGCAGGTATTCCTGGGTTTTTACCAGCTGGCGCGCTGCCAGCACCAGTTGCTGCGGATAAAAATCCGCCAGACATTCCAGCCAGTATTTTTTCGTCAGCACCAGTCGCTCCGGATCACCGTAAGCTTTGTGATACTGATTGTGATATGCCAGCTCAAACTCGGCAAAAATCTGATTGATGGCATCAATCAGATCCGGGCCGGATTGCCCGGCGTTGTCCTGACGCGAGTTGCTGTTACTCTTGTTACTCTGCCCAGCTTCGGTCCGTGAAGCGCCGGAACGCCGCTTCAAGTCCTTTCCCGCCACGTTCAGAAGTGTATTGATCTTTTGCATTCACTATTCCCGTGCCGATCGCTTCCGGGCGCCGCGCCCAGGCATATTTGATAAATTGCAGAAACCGCGTATTCCATGATGCCTGCGCCTGGCCGGTATCGCGCCAGTACAGAACAAATTCCGGCACCTTGTCACGGGCAAACTGTTCATCGATTTCCGCCAGCCGCAACACGTCGAACACATCCTCGCTGGGCTGCCAGTCATGGGGTATGGGCCGCGGCAGTCCATCATGTTTTACCGACACCTGATATCTGGCCCACTGCCGGCGGATGTGTTCAATAAAGCGGGTATTCCACGCGCCGGTTTGCGCGCCCCGTTCGCGCCAGTATAAAACAAACTCGGGCACAGCGTCTTCGATAAAGCTTTCACTGACACCGGCATTGGTCAGTATCATCAGCGCGTCCTGACCAGGGCGCCAGCTGGCAGACATGGTCGTTTCAAGCTCACTGGCACCGCGCCGTGTCTGCTCCTGACGCCATTCCTTGAGCACGTGTTTATAAAATACATTGCCCCAGGAAAACCGTGACTGCGCCCGGTCGCGCCAGTACATGACAAAACCCGGTACCAGCGACATGGCAAATGCCTCAGGAATGCCATGCTGGCTGCACAGTGTCAGCCATTCAGCATCCGGCTGCCAGTCCGGTGCAATGTAGCCGGCACGACCCGGCTTTTCATTGTTCTGACGTTCATTGCGCGGCGCCGGACCGGCGCCAGTCTGTTGTACCCGCGCTGGCGTTGCAACATCGGACGCCCGGCGCTGGTTCATGGCAAACAGCCAGGTATCTTCGGTGCCGGTGTCCGCCTCGACCAGGATCAGTCCCAGGTCCTGCAGGCTCTGTTGCACGCGGCGTACATCTATCCAGGCCCAGAATGGCAAAGCCTCCAGCAGCGTCTGCTGACTCAGCTCCAGCCACTCCATGCCGTTTTTCTCCCGGCAGGGCCGGAACGCCATCTGCTCACTCAGCACGTGCAGCAATACCGCCTCTTCCAGGCCTATGGTGGCTGCCAGTGTGGGTGAAATGATCAATGGGCGTTCGGGAATCAGTGACGACTGCATAGCTGGACCAGAGTTTGCTTGCCTGTTGTAATCATGGCAGCGTTAACGAAGAGCTGTAGCGTAACACAGGCCGCGCTTCCGGAAACAGCAGCGTTGCCGCGAAAATTTACGCCCCGTTTTGGTGCACAAAGTCCGGGAGGGCATGATACTGATGCAACAACCTCATACGCATAACCTGCAAGCTTTGCGGATCAAGGAAGACCTGCCGGAAACCTGGCCGGCCGATGCACTGCAATGGTTCACTCCGCTGGCAGCTGAGCTGGCCCGGCAGCACGCCAATATCGGGCATTCGCTGTGTGTTGGCATAAACGGTGCACAGGGTACTGGTAAATCCACGTTGGCCAAAACTCTGGTTATGATGCTTGAAGACCAATATCAACTCAAAGCCGTCGCGCTGTCACTGGACGATTTTTATCTGAGCCGGTCCCATCGTGCACAGCTGGCAAATGACATACATCCGCTGCTGGCAACCCGGGGGGTGCCCGGCACACACAACACAGCGCTGGCGATCAGGACACTGGAAAATCTTCAGGCGGGCCAGTCAGTGTGTCTGCCACAATTCAGCAAGGCAACCGATGACACAGTACCAGACGGGCTCTGGCCGGAAAGCGGCACGCAGGTGGACATCATCATCCTGGAAGGCTGGTGTGTCGGTCTTGGTCCGCAGCCTGAGGAGGCGCTGACGGCGCCGGTCAATGAGCTGGAAGCCAATGAAGACCCACAGGGGATCTGGCGGCGCTTTGCCAACACGCACCTGGCAACAGACTACCAGGCACTGTTCGCGCGACTCGATTTTCTGGTCATGTTAAAAGCGCCGGATTTCGAGCATATTTTTCAGTGGCGCTGCCAGCAGGAGGAAAAACTGGCAACAAGGCTGGCTGCCAACCCAACCGATGAACCATTGCGCCTGATGACGCCTGAACAGATCCGCCGTTTTATTGCCCACTATCAGCGCCTGACACAGCATGCACTCGACACACTGCCATCGCGGGCAGATGTCACCTTTGAACTGGGTGCAGACCATCGCATCACACGCAGGAGACAGATCAGTGCCAGTACATCATGACAACACACAGCTGTTGGTGTTTACCGATCTGGACGGCACGCTGCTCGACCACTACACCTATAGTGCAAAACCGGCACTGGAGGCGCTGAACGTCCTGAAAGCCCATGGCATTCCGGTCATCTTCAACACCAGCAAGACCGCAGTGGAGTGCCAGGCCATCAGCGCTTCGCTCGGACTCTGCGATCCATTTGTCGTTGAAAACGGCTCAGCCATTTATTATCCAAAACACCACTTTGACAGGCAGACGCTGACAAAGGGCAATTCCACAACGCCGCCAGTCCTTGAAGGTGTCAGCAATTACTGGCGAGTGGTGCTCGGGGCGCCTCTGCACCAGATTCACAAGGTGTTGACGCCGCTGAATTCACAATTTTCATTTCTGACGCTGTCAGAAAGTTCACTTGCAGACATCTGTGCAGTTACCGGACTGAGCATGGAGCAGGCAGCCAAGGCCCGCAACCGCGAGTTCAGTGAACCCATTCTTTGGCAGGATTCAGCCGCAGCACTCACACAATTCCGGGACGTGCTGACAGCTGCCGGGCTGACGCTACTCAAGGGCGGCCGCTTCTATCATGTGCTGGGACAATCCGACAAAGGCCACGCCCTGTCGATCGCGGCCGGTCACTATGCCGCCCGGTCTCATACAGCCGCCGCACGACCTCTGACAATTGCATTGGGGGACAGCGACAATGATCTGGCCATGCTGGCCGCAGCAGATCTGCCAGTACTGATCAGCTCGCCGGCACATCCGCCGCCACCACACGACACCATCAATAACCTTACCATCAGCACCAGAGTCGGCCCCGCCGGCTGGGCAGAGTGCATATTTGCCATCCTGGAAAAATATCACGCCGACAGCAGAGGACAATGACCATGGGCGATTTTCACCAAAACGGTATCATCACAACACTACACAATCTGAATCGCCGGCCACTGGCAGAACTGGAGTACGAGCTGCAGGTGTTCTCCCGACTGCGGCCCATGACCCTGATTCTGCCATCGCTCTACTCGGAGCTGGAAGGTCCGGCGCTGCCTGGTATCATCAAGGAGTTACAACAGGTACCTTATCTCAATCAGATCGTGATCGGTCTGGATCGCGCCGACAAGGAGCAATACCTGCACGCCCGCGAGTTTTTCTCGGATCTGCCACAGCATCACCGGATTCTGTGGAACGACGGCCCCAGACTCAAGGCCATTGACGCCAAGTTGCAGGCACTGCGACTGGCACCAACCGAACCGGGCAAGGGTCGCAATGTCTGGTACTGCCTGGGTTATACTCTGGCTACCCGGCGCAGTCAGGCCATCGCCCTGCATGACTGTGACATCCTGACCTACAGCCGCGAATTACTGGCCAGGCTGATCTACCCGGTCGCCAACCCCGGCTTCAACTACCAGTTCTGCAAGGGATATTATGCCCGGGTTGCAGACGGCAAAATCAATGGACGGGTCTGCCGCCTGATGATCACACCGCTGCTGCGTGCACTAAAAAAGGTACTTGGCCCCATGGACTATCTGGATTACCTTGACAGCTTCCGCTATCCGCTGGCCGGTGAGTTCTCCTTTCGTACCGATGTTGTGCATGACCTGCGCATACCCAGCGACTGGGGTCTGGAGATCGGTATCCTGTCCGAAATGCATCGCAACTACTCCACCAATCGGCTATGCCAGGTAGATATTGCCGACATCTATGATCACAAACACCAGAATCTGTCGGCCGACAATGCGCAGGCGGGGCTGTCAAAAATGTCCATTGATATCGCCAAGGCCATTTTCCGCAAACTGGCCACCAACGGTATTGTGCTGTCCAGCGAAACCTTCAGGACATTAAAAGCCACCTACTTCCGCATCGCACTGGATTTTGTTGAAACCTATCGCAACGATGCCCTGATCAACGGACTTACCCTGGATGTTCACAAAGAAGAGCAGGCTGTTGAACTGTTTGCTCAGAACATCAAGGAAGCCGGCGACTACTTTCTCGACAATCCCATGGAGACCCCTTTCATCCCCAGCTGGAACCGGGTCTGCAGCGCAATACCGGACATCCTTGAACAAATAAAGGCCGCCGTGGAAGCCGATACCGAAGAGTTTGGTGTGGCCAACGGACTGGCCGGGGGCTGATTATGGCAGATCTGCTGACACGCATTGACAGTCACCTGCTGCACATCTACGACGGCCTGGCAGAGACCGACCGGCATCAGCTTGCCCGACAACTGCTTGATGAAATGCGCCTGTCCGGGGAAGCCATTCATCACGGCCGGCAACCCGGCAGCTGGAATGAACGCGACGTATTCCTGATCTGTTATGGCGACAACATAACACCACAGCAACCCGATATATCACAGCCGGTCATGCCGCTGCAGGCCCTGCATCAGTTTCTGACATCACATCTGGACGATTGTATTACCGCAGTTCACATACTGCCCTTCTTTCCCTGGAATGCTGATGACGGGTTTGCGGTCAGCGACTACACCCGCGTGGCGCCTGAACTTGGCCACTGGGGACATATCGAAGACATTGCCGCCGACTTCAACCTGATGGCGGACCTTGTCATCAACCACTGTTCGTCCGATCATCTGTGGTTTCGCAACTTCATCGACGGCAAGGATCCGGGACGGGATTATTTCTGCACGTCCTCGCCCGACACCGATCTGGCCGAGGTTATCCGCCCGCGCACGTCGGAACTGCTGCGGCCTACTGAAACCGCCAGCGGCTGGCAACATGTGTGGTGCACGTTTGGTCATGATCAGGTGGATTTCGACTTTCACAACCCGCAGGTGCTGATCGAATTCATCCGTATTATCCGGCTGTATCTTGACCATCAGGTAAAAGTGTTTCGTCTGGATGCCGTAGCGTTTATCTGGAAGGAAGCCGGCACCACCTGCCTCAACCTGCCCCAGACTCACGAGATCGTTCGCCTGCTGCGCGCACTGATTGAACAGGCCGACCCCGATGCACTGATCATTACCGAAACCAATATTCCAAAAAGAGAGAACCTGAGCTATTTTGGCAACGCCAACGAAGCACACAGCATCTACAATTTCTCGCTGCCACCGCTGCTGCTGTTTACGCTGCTCACCGGCAGTTGCCGCCACCTGAAAAACTGGTTGATGAGCATGCCGCCGGCACAGATGGGCACGTTTTATTTCAACTTTATCGCCTCCCATGACGGCATCGGACTGCGTCCGGCAGAGGGCCTGTTGAGTGATGCAGAAATCCAGGATCTGTTGCAGGCCGCCGAGTGCGCCGGGGGTCTGATCTCCTGGCGCTCCACCTCTGGCCTCACCCGCCGCCCCTATGAGATCAACATCAGCCTGTGGGATGCACTCTCCAGCACAGTAGCGCATTGCCGGGAAGGGGCTGACCAGTGGCACCTGCAACGCTACCTGTGCGCTCATGCCATTCTGCTGGCACTGGAAGGCATTCCGGCATTCTATTTTCACAGCCTGCTGGCCACAGGCAATGATCAGGAACGAGTCAGTCGTACCCGGCACAACCGTCACATCAATCGTTATCGCTGGCCGCAACAGCAACTGGAAGCTGCACTGGCGGATCCCCGGAGCCACCATCACACGGTACTGAACCAGCTGAAAAAGCTGATCGCATTGCGACAACAGCAGGCTGCGTTTCATCCCAACGCAACGCAGTTCACTCTGCATCTTGGAGATGCGGTATTTGCCTTCTGGCGCCAGAGTCTGCAGCGGCACCAGAGTATTTTTGCACTGAACAATATTTCAGCAGCAACACAGACGATTGCGCTGGCCGATATCAATCTGATTGACACGGAAGACTGGTACGACCTGATCAGCAATACCCGTATTCATCTGGATCAGGCAACGCTTACCCTGGCACCCTATCAGACTGTCTGGTTGAGCAACCGGCGTCCCGCTGCCAGCGGTACCACTAAGGCAAACACAACAAACAGCATCGATGAAGCCTGAACCGGCAACAGCCAGCCCTCAACCCACCATGGCAGGATTGCGCAGAACAGCCAGAAAGCAGTGCTCTGCACAACCGCTGACGGGCGTTGCTCCAGCAGCCGGCTGTTCAGCCAGAGGCCGCCGCCCAGGGGTAAAAAGTGCGCCAGTGCCATGCTGAACTGACCGGGATTGACCGACAACAAAAACCAGACAGTAAATCCCATCAACAGCACATGGATGGCCAGCACCACAAACGCAAGTGCACCTGGTGGTTTCGGATCAAATTTCTGCTGGGTAGCAGGCAGGCAACTGGTCAGCGGATAACGTTCCGCCACATCAGCCGGGCGCCACCCGGTTGGCATAAACCACAGCCGCAACTTGTCGCGCCAGCGCCGGGCATGCCAGGCGTCCTGCAGTAACTGCCAGTGTACATGGGCATTGGCATAAAACGGATTCCAGCTGTGCAGGGGTTTGCGCACGCCATACACACAGGGTTCTTCGTCAAGCTCGGCCTGATAGGTATTAAACAGACGGTCCCATAAAATAAACACACCACCAAAATTTTTATCAATATAGGGATCGTTGATGGCGTGGTGGACGCGGTGATTCATGGGGGTAACAAATATTTTTTCCGCCCAGCCCAGCGTCTTTATAAACCGGGTATGCACCCAGTACTGATAAATCAGGTTGAGTGAACCAACCGTCACTACCACCTCGGGCGGAAAACCCAGAAACAGCAGGGGCAGGTAAAAAACCGAACCAATCAGGAAACCATTGAATGGCTGACGCAGGGCCGTTGTAAGGTTGTACTCCTCACTCTGGTGGTGCACCACATGAATTCCCCACAGCACATTAAACGTGTGCTGACTGCGGTGGCTCCAGTAATAGCAGAAGTCGTACAGCACAAAAGCGACACCCCACAACAGGGGGCTCATGGTCAGCTCGCCATGCGGCAGTATCGTCCACAATGTTGCATAGGCCAGAAAGCTGACCAGCCGGGTCGCAAACCCCATGGTCTGGCTCAGCAACCCCGTGCTGAGTGAACCGATGGCATCATTCAACCGGTAGTAACCGGTCTTGCGCCGCAGATCCACGGCCAACTCCAGCAGCAGTAACAGCATAAAACCGGGAATAGCATATAAAATCAGATTCATGGAGACGCCCTTGCACTGAATGCGCTATCTTAACGAAAAATCAGATAAGTTAAAGGAGAAGATGCGAATGCTCGACACCGTGAACAGACTGGTCACAACACTGGCCAACCCCGCCGGCAGGATTATTCTGGGCATCTACTTTCTGCTGCCTGGCCTGATGAAGTTTACCCAGTACGACATGCACGTTGAATACATGGCTTCGCATGGCATGTTTCTGATCCCGTTTTTTCTCATCCTCAGTGGCATCATGCAGATTGGCGGGGCGTTTGCGCTGTTTCTTGGCTACCGGACTCAACTGGTGGCCTTTTTACTGGCAGGACTGACCATCATCATCAGTCTGGTGATGCACGACTTCTGGACCATGGAAGAAGGCCTGCAACGCTCGCATGAAACACAGAATTTTTTCAAAAACATGGGTATCACGGCAGGTTTGCTGATACTGACCAGCGCCGGCGCAGGTGCTTTCAGCCTGGATAACCGACGCAATGCCAAAAGCCGCTGATCCCGCCGGCCCGACGTTTGCGGGTTTTTCTGGCAGACCTCTTGGAAAATGACAGCAATTCTGACATATTATGCGCCCCGGCCGGCACCGGGGCGTGCTGAGTGATCTCTCAGCCAATGCGTTGCCGGCAATTGCAAGTACTGACCCCTTCGGAGTGTAGCTCAGCCTGGTAGAGCACCGCCTTCGGGAGGCGGGGGTCGGAGG
>TARA_R110002072_G_scaffold1989_3_pt1 | contig 86973 bp, 82 predicted proteins | sample TARA_R110002072 | Tara Oceans TARA_R110002072 (sample SAMEA4397118) | marine metagenome | biome: Polar Biome; feature: [SRF] surface water layer (ENVO:00010504); material: water (ENVO:00002006), including particulate matter (ENVO:01000060) such as... | depth 5 m
TATAGGTGCCTTTAATTTTCTTTTCCTCATATTGAACGACGCTTGTGGCATCGCAATTGGAGTCATATGCTCAGCTGCATCTCCCCAATGGTCTTCGGCTATCTTTAAAGCTCTAAGGTCTTTTTTGTAAACTATATCTTGTAGGCCTACCAACTCCATACCAGAAAACATATGTGAAATTGTCGCGGTAATATCACTAGCATCCCCAAGGTCTTTAATATAAGCCTCAAGGTCACCATTGTATTGCTCAATAATAGAGTCTTTGTAAGTGTAATACCACTCTGAACCTGGATAAGCAGTAGCGAAGTGAGGCTTTGCAGTTATTCCTAAATCAATTAATGCATTTATTGTATTTCGAATACTTTCAAACGTCTCTTCTGGAAATCCTATAATGATATTAGGAATTGGTTTAATTCCTGAATCTAAACAGACTTTTACACTTCCTCTGTTCGCTTTCGCAGTTGAGCCTTTCCCTAGTTTTTTCAATATACCAGGATCAAAAGACTCTAAACCATAAACAAGGTGGCTACATCCTGCATTGGACATAATCTTTAATGTTTCAGAATTATGTAGACCTGCATGGCTAGTACCATTCCAATGTACACCTTTACAATTTTCATCATGAGGCACACCATCTCTTCGACAAGAAGGCTGAAGTCCAGCATCGATCCAAGCGGCAGAAAGCTCTTTTAACCAAGTTCCTCTAGATGCAGAGTCCATAGTAAAGAAGTTTTCATCTATGAATGAAGCAAAGTCGATTTGGTAATTATCAAATAAATGCTTAACCATTTTTACGATATACTCTGGTGAGTGATAACGAATATTTCTTCCGTATGAAAAAACGACATCATTCACGCCGTCTTCATTTTCTTCTATGACCATATCTCCCGTTGTACCTAAATGCCAACAGTACTTACAAACGAGTCCACAACCTAAACTACCATTTACATCCATTCTTCTTTTTGATGTATAAGACTCTTCGCTAAAAAGATTTGCAGAATTATTAAAATAAATATCAAGAGGAAAGAGATCCCAAGCTGGCCAAGGAAGATCATCAAGATTCGCAATATTTGGCCTCGTTCCAGTAAGGTAACTGCTTCCGTTCTTATGTCTGAATATAACTCCTAACTCTTTTGAAAAATCAAAGTCCTTTTCATCAATTCTTTTAAGAACAGCAGGCCATGTTACAAAACCTTCACCAACAACACCCAGATCAATTTCGGGTATCCACTTCATCATATCGTGAGGCATACAAGTTAAAAAACCTCCTCCAGCAATAAGCGTAGAGTTAGGAGCTGCTTTCTTTATAACTTCACATGATTGCTTAATATAGTTATAGGTAGTGATTAAACCACCTATCGCAATAACATCCCAATCGTCAGCTTTACAAACTTGCTCTAAAACATCAAAACCCTTTCTCCAAGCATTCGCATCATATACTTGAACTTGATGTCCTTCTTTCATTGCAATTGAAGCAAGTAGTGCAATCCCATAAGGAATATGTCTAGGAACATCCTGATCTCGAACGACAGGATTAATCATTAATATTTTAGCCATTATTTATCCAATATATTTAAAAATAAACCTTACTCTTCTCCATCCCAAGTAAGGTCAGTTCTTTCTACATAAACCATACTTCCACCAATAGAGTTAAGGGCATCTTTTTTTAATCTATCTTTAAGAGATTCATTTTCTGAATCTTCTTTTTTTTCTACAACTTTATTCTTAACTTCAAAGTTTCCCTTTAGGAATTCGCTCATATAGACTCCGATTTAATTTAGTAGTTTAAAGTGATTTATATCATAAATGTATAAAAAGGCACTATGTATAAAAGAAATATAGGGTTTTTAACTTATTGAAATAACATAATAATTACCCTTGGATTTGACAAGGTACGCCAAAAGCAATTGAGTTTGGGTCAATATTTTTCAAGACAACTGATCCTGCACCAATAGTTGTTTTAACTCCAACTTGGATTTGTTGAATGAGACATGCTCCAAGTCCAATATTCACAAGCTCTCCGAGGATCACCCCTCCGCCCAGAGTAGCTCCCGGAGAGATCGATGAGTATTCACCAATTTCGCAATCATGATCAACCGAAGCGCTCGTATTAACGAGAGAGCCTTTTTTTAAAATGGTACAAGGGTTTACCACGGCACCGGCCATCACAACGACCCCATCCTCAATTACGACATCTTTTCCAATTTGTGCAGAAGGATGAACAAGAGAGATAAAGTTTAGATGACTATTCTTTTCCATAATAGCTTTTCTAATTTCACCAGATCCAACACCTACTATGGCATATTTTATTTTTAAAGTTGAAACTGCTAATTCTGGATATACTGGATAATCTAAAAAAGTTTCATTCTCAGCAACATCCTTATCAATTATTCCTTTTACGGAAATGCCTTCAGTTTTCTCAATGACATCTATGATAACTTTAGCATGACCACCTTTACCAAAAACGTATATTTCTTTCATTTTTACTCCGAAGCCAGTCTAGAAGCGACACCGCTATCTGTATAAAATTCCTGCCCAGTAATATTTAAACAACCATCCCCATTCGTAAGATAGTAAACAAGACCAGCAATCTCATCACCGCTTCCTATTTTATTCAGTGGTGAAGCATCTGATATTTTTTTTAGAGAGTTTTCTTCGTTCCCATTTCGTGAGAGTCCTTTTCGTAACATGGGCGTATCAACAGCACCGGGATGAACGGAGTTGACTCGAATTCCATTTTCTGCAAGTTCAAGAGCCATTGCCTTAGTAAGAGAACTCACTCCTCCCTTTGAAGCAACATAGGCAGCTAGTCCTGTACTCGTAGCTTTAACATGAACAGAAGAAATATTAGTTATCGACAAATCAGAACCACTCTTTCTAAAAAGAGGTAGAAAAAATTTTGTAGTTAAGTAAATTGACTTTAAATTAACAGCGATAACCTTATCCCATTCTTCTTCAGTTGTTTCGACTAGAGTCTTCTCGACCTGAATCGCTGCGTTATTAACAATTCCATCTATCTCAATATTCTTTGATTGCAGAAGATTAACAACTTTCTTTATTTGATCACTTGAAGAGACATCGCAGTTACAAAACTCAAAAAAGTCAGAGCTATTATCAGGGTCTATAATATCAAGACCTATTACATTAGCCCCTTTCAACCTGAAGTAGTTAGCAATCGATTTCCCAATACCTTGAGAGGCACCAGTAATCACTATATTTTGGCTCATATTACCTCCAAAAACCTAGTGGATTCAGTCATATAGGGCACGATAGCACATGGCGAACTTATTTACTCTAAAAAAATTAAATGCTATGTATTAGCTATGAAAAAAGCAAAAGCCTCTCTCATCATTAGGACCTTTAATGAAGAGAAGCATATTGGAAAATTACTTTCTGAAATTTCTCGTCAACAGACGACCTTTCCATACGAAGTTATTATCGTAGACTCAGGCTCAAATGATAGAACACTTGATATCGTTAGCGAGTTTGAAACAAAATTAATAAAAATCACACCCGAACAATTCACATTTGGTTTCTCGCTCAATGTAGGTATTGATGCTGCTGAAGGTGACTATTGTATAATGACAAGTGCTCACTGCTACCCTTCTACAGTTCACTGGATTGAAAATATCGTTAAACCTTTTGAAGAAAATGACAATTGTGCCATTGTCTACGGAAAACAGCTTGGCATTGATGAAACAAAATACTCTGAGCAACAAATTTTTTCTCGATGGTTCCCTGAACTTTCCAATAACAAAACGAATCTTCCTTTTTGTAATAATGCCAACTGTGCCATCAGAAAAAGTGACTGGGTAACAAGAAAATTCGATGAAGAACTAACTGGCCTTGAAGACCTCGACTATGCAAGACACTTTCATAATATGAAAAAAGATATTGCTTATCGCGCAGACGCTGGCGTTTACCATATTCATGATGAGACACCTAAACAAATCATGAATCGATATTACAGAGAAGCTCTTGCTTATAAAGCAATTTATAAAAATGAAACATTTTACTTCTTTGATTTTATTAAATTTTTTACAATGAATGTTTTTGGTGATTATCTTCATGCGATACAAGATGGAGTCTTCTTTAGAAATCTTTTTGATATTCCACTCTTTCGCTTTCTACAATTTTGGGGAACCTATAAGGCTCATCGCTTCAACAGGCCTATCTCAAAAGAGATGCAAAAAAGAATCTTTTACCCAAGAAAACCAAGGTTTAATAAAAAAATTAATAAAAATGGTTCAAACTCAAATGTAACATTTGTTGATATCACTCACCCTATGACTGCCAATATGCCAGTATGGCCGGGGTCACGCTCCTTCGCAATTACTGAGCTAAAGAACCACGTCGATGATAACTTTATGGAAAGTGAAGTTAGCTTTAATTTACATACAGGTACTCACTTAGATGCTCCTGCACACTTTGTTAAAGACGGCGGAGATGTGACAAGCATCTGCCTTAATCAGCTTAATGGAAGTGCTTTTGTTATTGAATGCCTTGATCGCAAAGAGATAGATGCACATTTTTTTCAAAATACTTTTATTCCAAAAGGGACTTCTAGAGTTCTCCTAAAAACATTAAATTCTACTCACTTTGCACCAGGTAAAGAGTTCAATAAGCAATTTGTGGCCATTACATCCGATGCGGCCAAATGGTTGGTTGAAAACGGGATTGAAGTTATTGGAATAGATGGACCATCTATTCAGCTCTTTCATGACAAAAATAATTTAACTCATGAAGTACTTTTAAATGCCAAGGCAATAATAGTTGAGGGATTAAACCTAAAAGATGTCTCTCCAGGTCAACATAAGTTCCTCTGCCTTCCTCTTAAAATACAAAAAGCAGAAGGTGTTCCAGTTCGAGCAACTCTACTGCAAGGAAATTTTTAATGAAAAAAGTATTAGTATCTGCACCTTACATGTTAAGAGATAGCGAAATTTCTAAAGTTAAACCTTTATTAAATGAATTAGACATCGATTACACTCTTGCGGATGTGGAAGAAAGATTAGAGGAAGAAGATCTCTTAAAGATTATTGATCAGTACCATGGTGTAATTTGTGGAGATGATCGCTTTACCCGAAAAGTTTATGAAGCAGCTAAAAAACTTGAAGTTGTAGTGAAGTGGGGCACAGGCATTGACTCCCTTAACGAAGAGGTAGCAAAAGAGCTTGGAATAAAGTTATTTAGAACCCCTGGTGCATTTACTCAACCAGTCTCAGACACGACGGTTGCGATGATTTTAAGCTTTGTTCGCAATCTAGGAAAGAACGACTCTATCATAAAAAATGGTGGTTGGGACAAGCCACAAGGATACTGCCTTAGCGAAAAAACCGTTGGTCTAATTGGCTTCGGAGATATTGGTAGAACTGTATCAAAAAAACTAGCTTCATTTAATTGTAAAATCAAAGCCTTTGATCCAATAGTTAATGAGAAAAGTATTTATAATGAACTTGGAGTTGAGAAAGTAAGCTTAGAAGAAATCATTACCTCCTGTGACTTTATTTCATTACACTGCGATCTAAATGAAAGCAGTCACCACATATTAGATAACAACGCATTTAATTCCATGAAACAGAAGCCTTATATAATCAACACTGCACGTGGTCCTTTAATAGAGGAAAGCGAATTGATAATCGCCCTTCAAAATGGAAGCGTTCAAGGAGCAGGGCTTGATGTTTTCGAAGAAGAGCCTCTATCTCTCGATAACCCTCTTAGAAAGATGGATCAAGTAATCCTGTCCTCACATAATTCAAATAGTAGTCCAAGTTGTTGGGAAAGAGTTCATATCAACTCTATCAATATGCTAAAAGAAGGACTTGCTCTTTAATGAAGGAACTTATTCTAGGTGATATTCCAGAAAACTATGATCCAAAAAAACACTATCTCCTCGGTGCATGGACATTATTTAAAAAACAAGAGTTATTAGAAAAACTAGACAAAGCTTTTCCTGACCTATTTCCAACAAGAGATCAGTTTGACCTCATTGAGGCTCACACAGGTTACTTAGCGGATAAATATCTCCCCCAATTGGCCTCATATTTAAACAAAAAAAATAATAGCAATTATACTGAAGAGTTTTGGAGAATAATTACTCGAGACAAACTCGTGTGTTTCATCAGTAGTGTTCTAGAAAAATACTATAAATTAAGTAATTTCCAAACTGATGAAAGCTTTAAAGTCGTTCTTAGTGAAGTTGGAGTAAACCATATATTTGAAGAAGCTTACGAATTTGACGAGCGTATTCAAGTTTGTGAATTATATAATTCATACTTATTTTCACTAGCCTTAAAAATGTTAAACCCAAGCTATATTAAAGAGTATGATACAAAAGCTATTAGTATTCCAAAGAAAACTCAGATTGTATCAGGGACAATCGCGCCTCTAAGAGCAAGAGTTATAAATAAAATTTGCGAATATACGCGAATACAATCTATTTTTGGATTTAATATAATTCAAATTTTTCTTCTGAATTTTTTTTGTCTCAAAAATAAAAATTCTTCTACATTTCAAAAGTATATCCCATTCAACACCAGCCTACCGCTTGAAGAAAATATCTTATCAGCAGACTGGTTTTCACTATTAGTTAAAAATTTATCAGTCGACTTTCACAACATCAAAAAATTTAAGAAAAAGATGCGGATATATAAAAATGGCATTTTTATTTGTTCAAGTTTTAAGACACCAACGAGTTCCGCATTTAGAATTGCTACGATGAAGATGAAAGGCGTTAAAATATTTTCAAGTCAGCATGGAAGTGCCTATGGTGATTTCCACTCATTCACAAGAAATAACTTGAGTGAGTTAAATTTAGATGGTTTTTTCACCTGGGGATGGAGTAACTACGGTCACTCACCAGAGAGGCTACATGCCCTCCCCTCTCCTCAACTATCTAAAGTAAGAAAAAAATATAAAAAACAAGATAAGGCCCTAAAAAAGAAAATCCTATTAGTTAGTACCTGCTTTCAAAGGTTTTGCTGGTCTGCCTGTTCAGGGTATGACTCTCAACATTTTCATGACTATCTAAATAGAATTGAAAGGATTTTTACGAATCTCCCGAGTTCAGTCAAAAAGTCTTTTTATTTTCGCCCTCGCTTCTCACAAAGAGAAGTGTCATACTTTATAATTGAACCTTTAGAAAAAAAATATAGTGATATAAAGGTATTGAATAATAATTTAGATTACGAATTTGTGAATTCTAAACTTATCATTTTTGATAGTCCTGGCTCTGCTCTTTATAAATCATTAGCGGCAAATATACCGACAATAATCACTTGGAACCCTCGTGCATGGTTAATGTCAGATCGTTTCTCAGAACATCTCGAAAAGTTTAAAGAAGTTGGAATTTTCTTCGAGTCCCCAGAGTATGCGCTAAAGAAGGTAGAGCAAGTCCAAGACGATACTGATCGATGGTGGAATTCTTCAGAAGTTCAAAAAGTTGTCCAAGACTTTTGTAACGAGTTTGCAAGAGTGTCTGACTCACCTTTTTCAGATTGGTACAAGTACTTAAAGAAGCTTTAACTAAAAAATGAAGTCAAAGAAATTCTATTTTCTTTTTTGATAATAAACTCTTCAATCTCTTCATTTTTTAACTTTTCTCTTTCAAATAAGCCTAAAATAAGGTCAATCCCAAAGCTAAGGTTTTCTTTTTTATCAACAAAATACGTTGCCCCCCTAGAAAGCATACTATCTCTTGTTACTAACTGTGAGCGTAGAAAAACAAGCCTTCCATCAGCACCGTAATGCAGAACTGGACAAAGGCTCCCAAGAGCCTCTTCAATTGTTGTAGATGAATAACTTACAAGTAAGTCTGCTTTAGCAATAATATCTAAAAAGTGCTGATCAACACAGATAAAAACATTTTTCAAATCAGGAACCTCCCTCTTCAATGTCTCCAATGAAAGAGTTTCTCCTGCTCTAAACTTAATAATTAAAGAAATATTCCTTTTTCCTTTAACAGCTTCTACCAAGTCTAATATTCCATTCAAATACTCATCTGAGGTTTCATATCGACCAAAGTAATAGGAAGATCTAGATTTTTGTGAACCAGCATGTACTATAACTTTTGTGCCCTCGGGAACACCGATCTCTTCTAATACATTTTCATTTAAATTATGCTTAACACCCCAACATAAAGGACCAGATATGACAGGAACAGATGAGATATTAAAAAAATCTATATACTCTGAAGCGACTTTCGACTGTATGGCCACAAAAGGATACTTAGTGTCAATGAGTGCTTCTCCATGTCTTTTATATTCTTGAATAAGCCTCTCATCATGTGGAACTGGATGGGATCCGTGCGAAGCCAACAAACCACGTATATTTTTTATCCTGCATAACTCACCAACAGTTGATGCAGCATCTAAGCTTAAAGGAGATAACAATCCATGTATTTTTTCAGGAGCAAGTAATTTATCAAGTAGTGCAGTCGATGAAATCATTTTTTTAACAAAGGGAATAATACCATAATCCATCTTATACTTAATGAGATCGCCAATATAAATTTTTCGAAAGAAAAACTCATCCCCTGTATAATCAACTCTATTAGAGAGATTAAAATCAGTGTCGCTTAACTCAAAATTAACTCTCTCGCTCAAAAAATGTGATTTAAAATTTAACACTGTATGAAAAGCAATGCCTCTCACCTTTATTTTTATCTTTAAGAATGTCAAAATTAATAAGTATAATGAGATGCAAATTTCGAAAATTAGTTTTTTAAATGTTAATCTACCACGATCAGAAATTGCACCTAAACCATAAAGAAAACCTAATTTGATATCTTTACGATTAGCGACAACCTCATCAGCCAACACTCCAATTCTATTTGAAGTATCAGTGATTAAAAGTACATTTTTAGGAATTAGCGATAATTGAAAACTTACTAACTTACTTAAGATCAATGAACAAAACTTCATCATTCCCAATTTAACTGAGCTAACTTTGTTAGTTTTTTTATTTTTTAAAAGTATTTTTTTATTAAATTGAAGTATCTTTATTCCTGTTAATTCGGAAACCTTCTTCAAAATATCATAATGAAAAGACTCTTCTGAACTTAACAAGTCAGAACACTCAGTTCTATCCAATGTGCCAAAAAAGTAAACTTCATTAATACCTTTGTTTTCACGTAAGATATTAAGGTATAACTGTATTAATTGTGTCAGATGGGCTGCAAAATATTGCAGTCTGTACTGAATAGAAATACGGTACGAATCGGTGACTCCAAAAGAGTCCTTATATGAATAACTTTTATATCGTTCATTAACAGTGGAGGTTAATAAATCAATATATTTTGCACCTTCAAAATGATCTTTATTTGAGTCAAAAGAAAGTGAAGAAACAGATGAAATATCATTTTCTTTTAATTGATTTCTTATATCAGGAGAAGGAGAAACGATTAACATCTCATCTTTATTCTTAATATCTTTATAATAACTATTGAACTTTTTCAACTCTTCGAAAGTTTCTAAAATTGTTAGTTTCTTATACTGTTCTGTCATTTTATAAAACTACAAAATTCATTAAATTCAGTCTCTGAGATACCGATATGAACTGGTAATAAGTATATTGGCTCAAACTTATCAATTTCATTCTCTAATGAGAAATTAAAATTTCTTCTCATAAATGAAGAAGTATCCGTTAAAAATTCTTCTTTCACTGGCACCAAACAAGGAAGACGACCATCTTGTATTTTTAAATCTTCTAAGTTCAATAAATTTTTAAGCTTATTCATTCTTTCTGAAATTAATTCTTCTGCTAGCTTATAGTTGTCTAATAGACTTGCAATATGCCTATTTTCATCTGGCTGTGTTTTTAAATTCAAGTATTCAATTGAGTCCCATGGCAGTAATTCTGGCTCACCTCTAACTTGAGCCAACTTACTTTTAAATTGGTGGCTAGAAATATAATCTGAGGTCATATTTCTGGCCCTAATAACATAATCATGGAAATTTTTATCATCAAAGCAAACAATTCCACCACTAACTGTTCCTAAAATTTTAGGCAATGAAATAAGCTCAAAGTTAGAGCCATTTAACAACAGCTTGCTATCAGTAAAGAGACTATCTACTGAGCTATTAATGACTTGATCTGTTTCAAATTCAGTATTGAATGAGTAGCCCCATTTATTAACTCTCATTGAATAATTAACTATTTTATCATTAATACAAGTAGGGTTAGCAAATCGAGCGACAGTTCCCCACACGCAGTGAGAAGTCCATTTAGGAACGAACGCTATGTGTGATCTATTTACATTTTTATAGCTAAGAACAGTCATCATTGCTGATCTTGCAGAGGGAAATAGCAAACATTTTTTATTAAACCTTTTTTCAAAAAAAGATTCTATACTTGCAACTCGCGAACCTGCCTTGCTCTTTTTGTTTAGCTGATCAAGTTTAAAGCTCGCATCCGGCCATTGATAATCATAATTCATAACTTCTCTACAGTTTGGAGTTAAGTATGTTTTTTAATCTATAACTTGAACAAAAACCTTTTTTAAACAAAGCTATATTTCGATCCTTCTCATTTGGAAAGGATGGTCCAAGATATCCAAGATTAAATGTTTTTATTCCAATTCTCTTCGCTTCAAGTATTGAAGTGAGCAAAGGGAACTGCCCTATTGCTACACGTTTTGCCATTAAGTCCCTATCATTTACACCAACAGAGTAATATGCCTCTTCACAACCATGTGTAGTGTAATTAGCTGATACTAGTTTTTCGTCTAAATATGCTAACACCAAAAAAGCTTTTCCTTTTGTAATCAACTCAAATTGCTTCTTCCAACTCTCAATACTTCGAGTCTCTTTTCCGGAGACTTCAAGATGAAACATTCGAAATTCTTCAAAGCGATTAAAGTCGCCACTATCTTTATTCATTATTCGTAGTTCTAAATTTCTCTTTCCCCAGTTTATTAAAGAGCGATAACTCTTTCGTACTGACTTTAAAATAAGATCTTCACTTAGACTAAGGTCAATAATACCTTCAATCTCTGCTTCAAAGTCATCACCAGGCTTAAATATGCTTGACCCCAAAGTTGAGTTAAATGTCGTCCTAATATGGCTAAGGTTATTTTCAACAGCAATCGATTGAATGTGTTTAAAGATAAATTTATCTAGCTGCTTTCTCTCGTCTGTCGAAAGATTAAATTCTGTATTGTAGAATACCTTTAAAGGTTTTTCATAAAAGGTAATATCTCTATCATTTACTGATGCTATAGGTACGAACGCTAAAGCAGTTCCATCCTTATTAATAACTGCAAAAGAACGTTTCTGTACTTTTTCGAAGTATAAGTCTGAATATTCAATATGATCTATAGAATAGAAAAATTCATTTGAAAAAAGGTGTGAGCTCTTTTGAAAAAAAGAATTATACTCATCTCCATCAATGGTTTTACAGTTGTTAATGTCCAACATTAAGATAACGCCTCGATGATTAGGTCTTCTCTTGTAAAACTAAATGGTAATGCCTTATTTTGCTGAACAATAAAAGCGTTAAAACCTTCCTGACGGTACTTCTCAATCTGACTTATTAAAAATGAATCTGATAACTTCATATTTAGTGAATCTTTATTCTTCTCAACAAAGTCATTATGATCTTTATAACGAGGAAGAGAATCTGGATCCACCTTCTTATAATTAGAGTCGAAAATATGACCAAACTCAGACGCTAAGAAGCGCCCCTTCTTATTAACATTAGGAATATCACCAATTAGAAGCCTACCCTGACTTTTTAACAATCTTACACATGACTCAATAAAGAGGGCAGGATCTTCAACATAATGTAAGACCGAATATACGATAATGACATCATACTTCTCTTCAGTCTGAGTTCCTAATACCTCCGGAAAAACTCCTGAAGTAAGTTTACAGTCAAAACCTTTTGTATCAATATTCTCTATAACCTCTGGAACATCGATCAGATGGAGGGAAGACTTATTTTCTTTAGAGAAATCAAGTAACATATTCGTAATAGGGCCACAACCACAACCTATATCTAAAATAGATTGGCCTTCAGTAATCTCTAGTTTAGAAAGTATATCTTCAAAGATTCTAGGCTCAATACCTTCATCTTCGGCTCTTCTCCCCGCACTCTCAGTACTACCAGCCTTTTCTTTAGATAGTTTTGCATAAAAATTGTTAGATTTTTTCTGATCTATAATCATATAGCTTTCCAATGAACCGGGTTTAATAACTTAGGGTTCGATACAGATATTTTTTTAATTTCTTGAATACACTGAGAAGGTAGTTTTACTTGAGAAGATAATATATTCTTACTAAGCTCTTTTTTAGAATTAACACCTACTAAGATATGATCAAGAAAGTCTTCTTGAAGACAAAAGCCAAGGGCCAACTCTTCTAAAGTAACATTATATATTTTAGCAATTTTCTTTATTTCCATTACTGATTCATAAAGCTCTTCAAAATCTTTCTTAATTTTTACTTCAGGTAAAAAGAATAATCCCTGTAGAAAAGCTGATCTGCTATAAATTCTCTTATTTTTATCTTTTGCGGCAAGTGCCAACCTTTCTTTTTCGACAGAACAATCTAGTAAGTTATAAGGAATTTGAATAATATCGATGAGTTCACTATTTAAAACATCTTCAAATTCACTTTGTTCATATATTGAGACACCTAGGTTTTCAATAAGGCCTTCTTCCTTTAACTTCAAAAGAGTGCTACTGTTTTTAAGATTTTTAAAGTCAGAATACTTATGAAAGTACATTCCTTTTAAATTCTCCAAACCTAAAGTATTCAAACTATTTTCAATTGAGTTTCTATAATCTTCATCTTCAACGTTGGAAAACTTACTCATTATTTCAAAAGATTTTGGATTACGCTTTAAGTACTCGCCAATGATTCTTTCAGATTCACCGTAACTCTGAGCGGTATCAAGCTCTTTGATACCGAGTTTTTGAGCTTCGTCTAAAATATCAAAACTCTCAGAAAGAGATGGCCTTCCTGCAGTGTTACTAACTCCGTACTCCAAACCTAGCTGAACTGTACCAAGCACCAGTTTCACATTAGGCTCCTTCAGTATAGAATTCTTTAATAGAGTCAACGACGTAATCAACTTCCTGATTTGTTAATGTTGGAAACATAGGAAGAGCTAGGCATTCTTTATAGTACTTATTTGTCTCTGGTAGGACTTCATCCCAACTTCCAAGTTTCTGATAAAAAGGTTGTTGATGAACTGGAATATATAGAACCTGCGAATGAATATTTTTCTGTCTTAAAAAATCATAGAGTTTCTTTCTATCTTCAACTCTTATGACATAGAGATGATAAGCGTTACTAAAGCGAGGACCGACTGTTGGAGTCTGAACCTGTTTAATCCCTGATAGCTTTTCATTATATATTGAAGCGACTTCTCTTCTTCTTTCTAAATTTTTATCTATCTTTTTCAACTGTGATAGAACAAGTGCACAGTTGATATCTGAAAGACGGTAATTATAACCGAGCTCTTGCATTTCATAATACCAGCCTCCCTGATCTTCACCAACATATTCCTCAGAGTTTTTAGTGATACCATGAGACCTTAGCAAGTTAACTTTTTCATATAACTCTTTGTTACGAGTCGTAATGATTCCACCTTCTCCTGCAGTAATATGTTTTACAGGATGAAATGAAAATATCGTTAAATCTGCATACTTTCCACTTCCTACCTTTTCGACTTCATTTTGAGAGTTTTTGAACTCTCCACCGATTGCATGGCAAGCATCTTCAATAATCCAAAGACCATACTTTTTAGCAATCTTGCTAAGTCTTTCCATATCAATAGGATAGCCTGCAAAATCAACGCCTACGATTCCTTTATATTCATCCGGAGAAGACTTAAGTTTTTCTTCTAATTTATCAAGATCAAAGAGATAGGACTCGGGGTCGATATCTACAAAGTCAATTTTTCCACTAGCGTATAAAACGCAATTTGAAGAAGCAACAAATGTATTTGATGTGGTAAGAACTTTATCACCTGCTTCAAGGCCAAGGGCCATAACACATAGGTGTAATGCTGTTGTTCCATTTGAAACAGCTATTGAATAATTTGCATCTGTAAAACGAGCAAACTCTTCTTCGAATTCGCGGACTTTCTCACCTTGAGTTAGGTGAGTTGATTTTAAAACATCAACGACAGACTGAATATCATCTTCATCGACAAAATGTCGCCCATAAGGGATTACATTCATCTATACCTCAAAAGTAGGATCAACATGTTCTTTTATCTGGTCTCTAATTTCATTTACAGTAAGCCACTCTTCATTTGTTCCTGAATTATAACCAAATCCTTTCTCAACATAGTTGGCATTAAACTCTTTTAAGAAACTTGGAATATTCCAAGAAGGTGTACTTGGGAGAATCACATAGTATTTACCACAGTCGACAGTATTCAATGAATCACTAGGAGTAATCATTTCTTCGTGAATTTTTTCCCCTGGTCTAATTCCAACAATACGTTGTTCACATTTTGGAGAGACAGCTTCAGCAAGGTCCCCAATTCTATACGAAGGAATCTTAGGGACAAAAATCTCTCCTCCCCATGCATTTTCAAGAGAGTATAGAACCATTTCAACACCCTCTTTGAGCGTGATGTTAAATCTAGTCATTTCAGTGTCAGTGATTGGAAAAACCCCTTCTTTTCTTTTCTTTAAAAAGAATGGAACAACTGAACCCCTCGAACCTAATACATTCCCGTATCTAACAACTGATAATTTAATATTTCTTTCACCCTTCATATTATTTGCAGCAACAAAAAGCTTATCTGAACAAAGCTTTGTAGCACCATAAAGGTTTACTGGAGCACATGCTTTATCAGTTGATAAGGCCACAACATCAGAAATTCCATTCGACATAGCAGCATCAACAACATTTTGTGCTCCCATAACGTTGGTCTTAATACATTCCATTGGATTATATTCAGCAGCAGGAACTTGTTTTAAGGCAGCAGCATGAATGATGCTATCAATCCCTTCACACGCTTTTTTCAACCTTTCTCCATCACGAACATCACCAATGAAAAACCTTAATTTTTCATCATGTTGAGCAAAGAATGAATCATTGGCCATTTCAAATTGCTTGAGTTCATCTCTTGAGTAGATGACAATTCTTTTAACATCGGGGTACTTATTTAAAATTGTCTTTATAAACTCTTTACCGAAAGAACCTGTTCCACCAGTCACTAATAATTTTTTACCATTAAGCATTTTGCATCCGTTTGTTTTGTAACTCATCTAGTTTTAATTCATTATCTACATATTTAATCAAGCCCGCTCGGTGAGAAACAATCACCAAGGTACACTCTTTACTAATTTCTTTTAATGTCTTTGCGATCTCATGTTCTGTGGCATTATCTAAATTAGCGGAAGCCTCATCTAAAATCAGTAATTTTGGGTTCCTTAATAATGCTCTAGCTATAGACAGTCGTTGTTTTTGACCAGAACTAAGCCCATCACCATTCTCGGAAAGACAGTAATTTAGACCTTCATTCATACCTTTTATTGCTTGATCTAGTCTAGCTTTTTCCAAAGCTTCCCACAGTGCATCATCATCAACATTCACACCGTTTTTCCCGTAGAGAAGGTTTTCTCGAATAGTGCCATGAATTAGGAACGGATCGGCTCCAACATAGCCTATTTGATGCCCGTATTTTTCTAAAAAGACATTTGCATCAAGACCACCAACCTTAACGCATCCAGAGCTAGGTCTCACTATACCGAGCAGCAACATCAGGAGCGTACTTTTACCGCATCCACTGTGTCCAGAAATCCCAATAGATGTTTTGGCCTCAATGCTAAGACTAAAGTTTTCAAAGATCTTTTCTCCATCAGGGCTCCATTGAAAGCCCATATCAGAAACTTCAATACTAGGAATTTCTTCCAGCTCTACATTATTCTCTAAGACTCTAGAGCCAAGAGTTTTATAGTCGTGTTTCTTTTCTTTAAAAACATACATATCTGATGTTGGATCTAATGCCTTTTTCATTTCATTTTCAGAAAAGGATTCAAACAGTTCAAAAGACTTAATAAACTGAGGGTAATAAGTTTTTGTTCCACCAATTCCATCAACAAGGCCACTCATCTGCTGAACAAATCGAATGAATAGGTAGAGGAATGCGAGGAGGTTTGTCTCTTTTGTCGTAAAATATTTTTGGCTAATATAAATAATCACCGCTAATAAAATTGTTCCGAGCAGAGGTGGTAAATTTGCACTCAACTTAGTGAATAAGTCTGAACGAGAGAGATGATTAAAGTATCTTAATACTTGATTTACAGCTTTCTCATACTCAAAGTTTTGAGTCCTTGAAATTCTAACAAATAACCAGTTACGACTGATCCTCTCAATACCTTTGGTAATATGCTCTTGTTCGACAACCACACCTCTTGCAACAGCATAAATTCTATTTTGGAATTTTTTAACGATGAGAGCAATAAAGAATAGACCCACTAGACCAATGAGTGTTTCCCTCCATGCCAAGACCATCATTCCACAAAACATAAGGAAAGTTTGTCCAGAGGCAACTAAACAATTCGTTAAAGCAGAGACGAAGTTTCCAGCCTTAGGAAAGATCTCCGAAAAACGAAGATTGATTTCTGATGCTGGTATAAATTTGTCATTTCTACCTATTAGAATTTCATAAAGTGTTATGAGCCTTAATCTGTTATTGATTATACTATTGAATGTTGAAGAGCTTTGTTTTGTTAAAAATTGTGCTGTCGCTTTCACAACCCCAATCCCTACTAATATTAAGCAAACTGACAACATTCCGATATCAGCAAAAGGCTGGGCAAACTCTGGAAGCTTACTTGCGTCCATTAAGCCAATGTTAACCATTAGTAATTGAATAAAGCCTGCAACGCCATATTCAACAGTTCCAAGAAGTAAGGCAGAGGAAGTCCCTAGAAAAAGCCAAGTTTGTCCTTGCCTGCCAATAAATCGTAGAAGTCTTTTGATTTTGTTAAGATGCATTTATTAATTTACCACTTATAATCAATCTGATCGTTCACAAGATCTAGGCTTACGGTTTCTTCATGATTATAAACATAGTCAATATAATTAGCGACAAGATTAGGTCCACTTTCTAGTCCTTTGAAAGAATAGAAACAACGAGGAGGGATTACAACAACGTGATAGTCTTCTTTTCCACCAATCAAAACTTCAGTAGACTTTCGATAAGTATCAGACTCTTCACGATCGTCATAAATAACAAGTTTGACCTTTCCAACTGGAACGCAAAAGTGTTGTGTCGTTTTTAAATGCTTTCTCCACCCCTTAACAACATTTTCAAAGAGAGTTGAAAAATAGACTTCAGAAATTCCTTCAAAAAAAGGAGACTCTTCAGAAGCATACTTTAGTACTGCTCCCCTCTCATCATCAAATCTCTTAACAGGGTGTATTTCAACCCCTTCCATATTAATATTCAAATCAATTCTCCAATGTAATTCTGTTAAAATCATCATGAATTCTGTTTAGCTCTTCTTTAAGGCCTAGTATATTGAATGGTACTGTATTTTTAATTTTAGATGTTGAAAGCCTAAGGTTTAACGGTCTTTTACAGCCACCAGTATTTGCTGGAACATTTTCAATTAATTTTTGATCAAACCCAAACTCTTTAGCAATTTCTAGTGCCCACTCATAACGATTAACATATTCGGGTCCTACAATATGAAAAATGCCTGAAACATCTTTATCCACCAATAATAGAATTGATTGTGCAAGGCCTTTCGCTGGAGTTGGCGTTCCATACATTTGAGAAGATGTTTTAACTTTCTCATTATTTTTAAGTTTCGAAAAAATTTGCATGAAGTAATTTGGAGTTTTCGTTTTTAAATCTAGACCATAAATATTTGTGGTCCTAATAGAAAGAAAGCGAGTTAGATTTTCTTGAATATAATCTTCTGCTTTTGCTTTCAAATCTCCGTAAACATTTAGTGGATTTCTTTCATGATCTTCTTCAACTGGTTCTTTTGAGTCAGCAAATACATAGTCTGTAGAAATGAATATAAGTTTTGAATTTAATTTTTTACATTCACTCACAATATTTTTAACTGAATCTAAATGAAAGCGTGTTGCCTGCTCTCTTTCGTCTTCACAGCGATTTACTCCGCCTGGAAAGTTTGCACAAAAATAAACTTCATCAGGAGAAACCTCTTCAAATAACTGAGATATTTCTGCTTTATTTAAAATGTCTAGTTTCTTAAATTGTTCATGACTTCTTGAAAAACAAGTACCAACGACTTCCCTTCCAGAAGCACTCAGAATATCCATAAAATTTTGGCCAACTAATCCATTTGCACCAATAACAAGGCTCTTAGACACAGTTCTCTCCTACTAAAAATATGGGACATTATGGTCTATAGATCCTTTATTGTAAAAGACTCAGTCAGTCTCAAAGGCTTTTAATATTATGGAAAGTGTTGTAGAAATTAGATCAAACGTAAGCGAGATAATTGATGAAAATATTAGTCACCGGAGCTGCAGGCTTCATAGGAATGCACACTGCACAAAAGCTTCTTCAAAATGGCCATGAAGTTGTTGGGATTGATAACTTAAATAGTTATTATCCCGTAAGTCTCAAGGAAGATAGACTTAATATACTCAAGCGTCATGAAAAGTTTCAATTTGAAAGAATAGATATCTCTGACTTGGCTTTTCTTCAGACTAAGCTTAAGGACCATCATTTTGACGCAATTATACATTTAGCCGCTCAAGCCGGTGTTAGATATAGCTTTGAAAATCCTCAGTCATATATTAGTTCAAATCTTCAAGGGTTCTTTAATATTATCGAGTTTTGTCGTCACCAAGAAATTAAAAACTTTGTGTTTGCCAGCAGTTCGAGCGTCTATGGAAATAGAGAGGACGTTCCTTTTAAAGAGTCTGATAGAACCGTTAATCCAGTAAGCCTCTATGCTTCAACCAAAATTTGCAATGAAGCCATGTCTTATAACTATGCTTATAACCATAATATCACCTGTGTCGGCCTACGCTTTTTTACTGTTTATGGACCTTGGGGAAGACCTGATATGGCCCCTTTAAAGTTCCTCGATAAAATTAGTAAAGGCGAAACCATTGATATCTATTCTGATGGTAATTTACTAAGAGACTATACCTATATAGACGATATCACTGAAGGAATTTTCAATTTGTTCAAATGGAGTCTTGAGCAAAAAGAAGGGACTCATGAAATTTTTAACATTGGAAGTAATAAGCCATACAGCGTTCTTGAGTTTGTTGAAAACTTAGAAAAGGCTTCAGGTTTTCAGGCCAACAAAAAGTTTGTTCCTTTTCAGCCAGGTGATGTTCAAAAGACATATGCCAGTGTTGATAAGTTAATTGAAGCGACAGGATACTCTCCAAAAACGTCATTATCAGATGGTCTTAAAGAGTTATCGAATTGGTTTAAAGATTACTACTCTCTCAATTAATTAAGATATTAGCTTCTTAATAAAGTCTTTGCCCCTCCTTTTCAAGGAACGACTCCAACGACTCTCAACTCTATATAAATATTCAAAAGCATTACTCTTAGGTATTTCAACTGCTATAGGCTTTGACTCTTTTTTAAAGACCCCTTTAACAAACTCATTGCAATCAATAGTAGAAAAGTTCGCTTTATTCATAAAGAAACTCAGAGAAGCTTTCTCGAAACAAACAAGATGTTCATACTGCATATATCCTATAATGCCAGACGAGCTGTTCACCCAAGTTTCATCTCGAAAACCTGGTACCTCAATAAAGACATGAGTTCCTTCAGGCACCTTACTAGACATAAAAGAGAGAAAATCACTTGGTCGTGATAAGTGTTCTAAAAAATGACAAAAAATAAGTAACTTAGGTTTTGTCTCAGCAGAATCAAGCCACTTAAAAAAATCATCACTTCTTAAATCTAAACCGTTTTTAATTCCAGCAGAGAATGATCTTTGATCAAGATCAAAGCCAATAACTTCACATCCCATCTCTTTATAAGGCATCAAGTTAACACCGTCATTACAGCCAACTTCAACAACAAGGTCTCCTTCAGAAAGATCTACAAAATTCTTAACATAAGAAAACCTATTCCTAGAAAACCTATCAAGTCTTTCATTAAATAAGTCTGACAGGTATTTTTCATCTAAAGACTTTCCTCTTATAAGAAGAGAGTACTTTTCATAATTTTCGCTTAGGCAGTCATTATTTAAATATGAAGACTGAAAGACAAACCCACACCGAGAGCATACAACAATCGGACATTGGAATCCTTGGTAATCATATTTTGAAATCAGTTGGAACTCACTTTCACTTTGCTCACATAGTGGACAGTTTTTGTGACTAACTGTTAGATTCTTTTTAAAGTATTCATTCACCTTTTGATGGGCGACTTTTTTATTACCTGTAACATTTGGAGGTGTCATAACTCCACATCTGCTTGATGGCAGATTTTCAACAATTTTCATATAGCCTCTCATAAACTTCTACTGTTTTCTTCGCCATTTTCTCTATAGAAAAATCAGACTTCACTCTTTCGTACGCCTTTAACTCTATTTCACCTTTAAAAGTAATTGCTTCACTAATTTTTTCAACAAAGTCATCATAATCATGAAGAAGCACTTCGTGGCTTTTTCTACCGATATCATAATGGCCAACAACATTACTTAAAACACATGCTCTCGGGGTGGCCATTGCTTCCAATACAGAAATGGGTAATCCCTCCCACCGACTTGTACTAAAATAGATATCTAAACCTTTAAGAAAAGAAATTGGGGTAGAACAATTTCCTATTAAGTAAACTTTTTCAGATAATCCCGCAGAGTGTATCATTTTATTAATGACATCGTGCTCTTCACCTTCACCTGCGATCAAGAATTTCCACTGCGAAGGAACCTTTTGCTTTGAAAGAATATTTAGTAACAAATCAATACCTTTCTGATAGTTAAGCCTTGCAAGAGTTCCAATAAGTATTGAGTCTTGAGAAAAAGAATAAATCGATCTTAAGTCCATTTTTTCTTCTTTTTTAATTTGATCAAGATTGACACCGTTACTAACGACGATAGCTCTTTCCACTTCTGTTACACCCAAGTCAACACCAAGTTTTTTCTCGTCTTCTGAAACACAGATATTCAGATCCGATAAATTTTTAAGAAAAACATCAATCCCAAGTTTAATTTTACCTGTTAGACTTTTTTCATTATGAACGCCATGAAATGTATGAATAACTTTAAAATTGAATAACCCAAGAAGGCGAGAATATAAACCTGCTCCTCTTCCATGAGAATGAATCAGATCAACATTCTCTGTTCGACAATAAAAAAGGAGCTTTAAAAAAGTTAGTAATGAAAAGTTTCTGTGACCAATTTCTATATAGCTCCAATCCTTTCGAAATTTCTCTCCAAAAGGTTTGTCATTCGGAGCCGCGATAATGACTTCATAACCAAAACTCTTTAACTGTAGGGCCAAGTCATAAACATGCTTTGGTCCCCCTCCCGTATCAGCTCGAGCTGTAATAAAAAGTACTTTTTTCATAAAGCTTTCCTTTTAATAGGAAACTTTGATGATATTTTAAAAAGTAATTTTTGATCATTCGTCCATTCTCTGGCCAATTCGCTTTCCATAGACCGAAGATTTAACTGATCCCATCTCCATTGCTCAAAAAGAGACGGCTCAAAGATAACCATATTATTTCTTCTCTTCTCTTTCGGAACTTCACCTACAGTAGAGCACCATTTTATATTTTTGACATGAAGAACTTCATTTATATTTTGACTAAAATCCTTCTGATCTCCAACAACGAAAACTTCATCGATATAAGGTAGATCAAAGATCTCTCCCATTTTCAAAATTCGCTCTTTCATTACTTCTGAATGCTGTAAGCGGATAGGAATAGACTTCGTTTTAGCAAACGCCTTCTTCTCTCTAGAGAGATATTTCTTAAACTTTTGTCCTGGCCTTATTTTTCGAATCAGCTCTTTTTGCTTCTCTTCTCTTTTCTTAAGATCTCTCACATGGCCATAGTGAAAAATGTGAACATCACTCTCATAAACTTTCTTAAACCCACTAAAGCCTTGAGCATCTCCGTGGTTAACGACATCAGAATCAAGTTTCACAGCTCTAATCTCATGAGGATACCACCTCTTGTTCACCGCAATCTCATAATGACTCATCCAAAAATGAAAGTACCTAAATCTAACTGCGTCACAGCCTTGGAGTTGAGCCTGTTCAATATCCTTTCTTAATTGATCAAACTCAGACTCATGAATAATTTCATCACTCTGAAGGTAGATCCCCCAGGCTTCCTTTTGATCGCTCTGTTCATTTCTTAAGTCTTTAAGGGCGATATTTGTCTGCTCAGAAAAAATGAGTCCGCCATCTCCAATTTTAGACATGTCCCAAACGGTAGGAATCACTTTGACATGGGGAAATTGAGATACAAAACCGCTTGTACCATCATCATTTTCACCTAACGCTAAGTAACATTTCTCGACCAATTGCCCCATACAAGTCAACATTTCTTTGTAAGGGTAATCAAAACGTTCACCGTCTTTCAAGAATGAAAATCCATATAATTTAATCATCAACCTATCTCTTTAAATGAAACTCTATATTATCAGGAATTACTTAATATTGGCTATTTCACAATTTACAAACTAATATATCACACGTTGGAGATGTAAATTTATGGATAATATAAACGCATTCATACAGGTCAGGATGAGCTCTAGCCGCTTTCCTAATAAAGTTTTAGAGAAAGTAAATGGCGTGTCAATGATTGAATTTATGTACCAACGTGTTCAACAAGCAAAGCTTATCGACAAATCAATCATCATTACCAGTACTGAACCATCTGACGATAAAATTGAAGAGCTTTGTCTCGCAAATAACATTCCATATGTTAGAGGTGACCTTGATGATGTTCTTAATCGCTTTTACCAAGCATACCAAAAATATCCATGCCATAATATTGTTCGATTAACAGGAGACTGTCCGCTCATTGATCCTTCAGTGATAGATCTAGTCTTAGAACAACATATTAATGAAAAGAATGAATATACATCAAATATAAATCCACCTACTTTTCCAGACGGATATGACGTAGAAGTTTTGACTTCTAAAACATTAGAATATGTCTGGGAAACAGCAAAGTCTGCTAAAGATAGAGAGCATGTCACTTATTACATAAGAACAAATGATGGTTTTAAATCAGGAAACTTAAAAGATAATGTTGATAACTCTCATCTTCGAGTTACTGTGGATTATAAAGAAGATTTAACACTAGTTAATTCTATTATCTCTGAATTAGGAATCGAAAATTTAAGATATCAAAAGGTCTCAGAGTTTTTAAATAACAATGAAAAAAGCAGAAATATAAACAACAACTTCAAGAGAAATGAAGCACTACCTGAGCTTGAGTAAGATTATGTCAAAAGAGTTTACAAAAAGTAATGATTTTTTAAAATACGCAGAAGAGAGAATCCCTCTAGCATCACAAACCTTTAGTAAAAGCAAAGTACAAATGCCTATTGGAGCTGCACCACTTTTTTTCAAAAGTGCGAACGGTGCGATGACAATAGATATTGATGACAATGAATATATAGACTTTGTTTCTTCACTACTATGTATTAATCTTGGCTATAATTATCCAAAAGTTGTAGAGGCCGTTACTGAACAACTTAAAACTGGAACAATTTTTTCCCTACCGGGAACTCTAGAAGCTGAAGTCGCAGACTTGCTTATCAACAACATTCCTTCGGCTCAAAGTGTTCGCTTTGGAAAGAATGGAACGGATGTAACAAGTGCAGCGGTTAGAATCGCGAGAGCATATACCAAGAAAAAAATCATTATTACTTGTGGCTACCACGGCTGGCAAGACTGGTACATCGGAACAACTTCAAAAAATGAAGGTGTTCCAGAGGAAGTATCTTCTCTTACAAAATCTTTTAAATATAATGATATTGAATCACTAAAAGAAGTTGTGACAAAGTATAATGGGGAAATTGCCTGTCTTATTATGGAGCCAATGAATACTGACTACCCTAAAGAAGGATTCCTCGAGAAAGTTCGAGAAATTTGTACTCAAAATAAAATTGTCCTTATTTTTGATGAAATGATTACAGGATTTCGTTTTTCAAATGGTGGAGCTCAAGAACTTTTTAACGTAACTCCTGATCTCTCATGTTTTGGTAAAGGAATTGCAAACGGATACCCTCTTTCTGCAATCGTTGGGAAGAAAGAGATAATGAAAAAGATGGAAGATGTTTTCTTTTCTGGAACATTTGGCGGAGAGCTTTTATCTCTTGCAGCGGCTAAAGCAACTATAAATGAAATCACTTCCCAAAATGTTGTTTCTAAGATCAAAGACAAAGGTCAATACCTAATTGATTCTCTTAAAAAACTAATCAATGAAGAAGAACTTACCGATTATTTTGAAGTCAAAGGTCATCCTAGTTGGAGCTTCTTTGTCATAAAAGAAAGTTCTTCTTACGATGTATGGACATTAAAAACACTTTATATACAGGAGATGATCCAAAGTGGTATTTATACTTTTGGAACTCATAACCTAAGCTATTCCCATACAAAAGAACATATAGATATTTTACTAAACGCTTACCAAAAGTTTTTGGCTCTCTTCAAGTCTAAAGTTTTAAGTAAAGAGTCTGAAATAGAGCACCTTTTAAATTGCAAGCCACTTCAACCTCTGTTTAAGGTTAGAAATTGAATTATAGTTTTTTATTTCGTGTAGATTCTGGAAAAGGTATTGGCGTTGGACATATATCAAGATGTCAGACATTGGCCATTGAGCTTATTGAAAAAGGCCATCAAGTCTACTTTTTAAGTAAGACTCATATCGGAAACTCTATTAAAGAATTAGATAATAGAATTAAAATTATTGAAATAGAAAGTAACTTTGATCACACCACTCAAGTTGATCATGACTACTCCACTTGGAATTGTGAAAATGATGAAGAGGAGTTTAAAAGAATACAATCGTATGTTGATAGTTTAAATCTTGATTTTTTAATTTTAGACCACTATGGAATTGGAGAAGCTTTCGATAAAAAGGTTCGTTCAATCCATCAATTAAAGTATGCTGTCATTGATGACCTTTACCGTAATCACGATTGTGACATTCTCATTAATCAAAATTATGGTTTTACAAAAGAACATTATCAAAACTCAAAGGCTTCTACGTTTTGTCTGGGGCCTTCATATTCTCTTTTACAAAAAGACTTTGTAAATATGAGAGAATCAATATCTCCTATCAAGAAAGTCGAAAATATTTTAATTTTCTTTGGTGGAAATGACTTAACAGATGAAACTTACAAAGTCGTTAATGCTTTTACAGAAGCACCTTCTGCTGATATAGAAGGATTTCAATGTAACGCATTTATCTCAAAGGGCCATGAACGCTACGATGAACTTATTGATCTTTCTTCAAAGTTAGACAACTTTCAAATCCACCAACTTTCTCCCGAGTTTAAAAATTACTTATATAAGTGCGATGTCTTTTTTGGAGCCTCTGGTACGACGAACTGGGAAAGATGTTGTCTAGGAAAACCAACCTTTCTTGTTACAATTGCGGACAATCAAAAGCAAATTGGAGAAAATTTATCAAATGATGGCATTGTTCATCATCTTGGTTCTGGAAGTAAGACATCCCCTAGTGACTGGCTCACTATTATCAAGCTATTAAAAAATGATGTAGAATATATAAATAACCTTGCACAGAAGAGTTTTCAGCTGGTCGATGGCTTAGGTACTCAGAGAGTAGCAGATAAGTTAATAAAGGAATTAATATGAAAATTCTTTTTATTTCAGATAAAAGTAGTTGGATAAATCCCTATATTGATGATTTCATATCTTCTTTGGATAAGAGTAAATATAATATTGGCTGGACTCATAACCATATCGATATAAAAGATAACCACGACTTAACTTTTATATTAAGTTACTCACGGATTATTGAGCAGAGCTTTTTAAATCTTTCGAAAAACAACCTTGTAGTTCACGAAAGTGATCTTCCAAAAGGTAAGGGAATGTCTCCCCTCACATGGCAAGTCATTGAAGGAAAATCTGAGATTCCTATTGTACTTTTTGAAGCACAAGAATCTCTTGACTCTGGTGACATATATCTAAAAGACACAATCCAGCTAAATGGGACAGAGCTTGTTGAAGAATTAAGAGAGCGACAAGGCAAGAAAACTTTTGAGCTTGTCCATCAATTCTTAATCCAATACCCTAGTATCGAAGGTAAAGCACAAGCTGGCAACTCGACAACTTATGAAAAGAGAACCCCTAAAGACAGTGAACTAGATATTCACAAATCGATTGCTGAACAATTTAACCTTTTAAGAGTTTGTGATAATGATAAATACCCAGCGTTTTTTATACATCATGGGGAAAAATACATTTTAAAAATAAGTAAGGACTATGAATAAATTTATAATCGCCACATGGGGCGAATGGAATATTTTCAACTATAATAAGTACTTCAGTGCCAATCCTGACTTTACGTTGATTACGGATAAAGAAGATCTTACTCTTGAAAATTTAAAAGAGATAAATCCGAAATATATTTTCTTCCCTCACTGGTCTCATATTATCAAAGAGGAAGTTTTTAGTAACTTCAACTGTGTCGTCTTTCATATGACTGACTTACCATTTGGTCGTGGTGGCAGTCCTCTACAAAACCTGATTGTAAGAGATATCAAAAACACAAAAATCAGTGCTCTTAAAGTTGAAGCAGGAATTGATACTGGCCCAATTTATCTTAAGTCAGATTTATCACTTGAAGGTAGTGCTCTAGAGATTTTTGAGAGATTTTCAAAGGTAGTCTATTCAGAAATGATACCCAAATTCATTTCATCTGATCTAGAACCAACTCCTCAATCAGGAGAGGCTACAGTATTTAAAAGAAGAAAGAAGGAGGATGGCTCCCTCGAAAATGCATCGAGCCTGAAAGAAGCTTTTGATTATATTCGCATGCTTGACGCACCTGGGTATCCCAATGCCTATTTAGAACATGAGAAACTTGCCTTTGAGTTCAAAAATGCTAAATTTGATGGCTCTAATCTAACTGCAACCGTAACGATTAAGGAAAGAGATGAGTAATACCTTCGAAATTAATAATAGAAAAATTGGCAACCAGTTTAGTCCTTACATTATTGCTGAAGTATCAGGAAACCATAATGGTGATATCTCGAAAGCTAAGGAATTAATTAAAATCGCAAAAGAATCTGGCGCTGACGCAGTTAAGCTACAAACTTACACTCCAGACACAATGACTATTGAATGTGACAATGAATTTTTCCAAATTACAGAAGGCCCTTGGAAGGGTCATACATTATATGATTTATATAAGTTGGCCTACACTCCGTGGGAGTGGCATAAAGAGTTATTTGCTTATGCCAAAGAAATAGATATCACTATTTTTAGTACTCCTTTTGATGAAAGTGCTGTTGATTTTCTTGAAAAACTAGATGTTCCTGCGTACAAGATTGCTTCATTTGAGTTAACAGATATTCCTCTCATCAAGTATATCGCAAGCCAAGGGAAGCCAATGATCCTATCAACAGGAATGGCATCTCTCGAAGAAATCCAAGACACCGTTGATGCTATTTACTCTACCGGCAATAAGCAATTAGTCATTTTACATTGTGTTAGTGGCTATCCAACTCCAGTAAATGAATCAAATATCTTAACAATCAAAGAGCTGAGTAACGAGTTCAACACACTCGTTGGTTTGTCAGACCATACTTTAAGTAATGCAGTGGCTGTTACAAGTGTTTCACTTGGAGCTTGTGTTATTGAGAAGCACTTCACTGACTCAAGAGCAAACAAAGGACCTGATTCAGATTTTTCTCTGGAACCAAAGGAACTTCAAGAGCTCTGTCGTGATGTTAGAGATGCTCACTCAAGCCTTGGGTTAGGAAGCTTTGAAAGAAAAAATTCTGAAAAGAAAAGTATGGTTTTTAGAAGATCTATTTTCTTTATTAAAGACTTAAAAAAGGGTGAAGAAATAACAAAAGATTCAATCAGAAGAATTAGGCCAGGTTATGGACTAAGCCCAAAAAACTTTGACAGCCTTTTAGGTAAAACTGTTTCTGAAGATGTGACAAGAGGCACTCCTGTCGTATGGGAAAAGGTAAACCAATGAAAAGAGTACTTGTAATTTGCGCTCATCCAGATGATGAAGTTATTGGGTGTGGAGGTACAATTCATAAACATACCTCACAAGGCGACAATGTAAAACTAATCGTTATGACTAACGGTGAAGATGCCAGAGCTGTTCAAAATAAAGAGAGAGTAAATTATCTAAATAAATCATGCAACATTTTAGGTATTGAAACTGTTCAATCTTTCGACTTCCCTGATAATAAAATGGACTCTATTCCACTACTCGATATCATTCAAACAATTGAAGATGACTGTTTAAGCTTTGACCCTCATATTGTTTATACTCATGCTCTTCAAGACTTAAATGTTGATCACCAAATTACTCATCAAGTGGCCATGACAATTTTTAGAGCTCAGCCAGGAATTTCACTTGATTCCATATATACATTTGAAATAGCATCTAGCTCAGAATGGGCCAGTCACTCTAGAAGACAAGAGTTCTGCCCAAATCACTTTGTGGATATCGAAAAGTCTATTGATAAAAAAATGGAAGCTCTTAAGGCCTATGATAAAGAAATGAGGGACTTTCCTCATTCAAGAAGTTATGAATATATCACCGCGCTAGCTACTGTCAGAGGTGCTCAAGTTGGACTTAACAAGGCTGAATCATTCTTTACAGAGAGAACTATCTGTCGAAACTCTTAACTGAGAGATGGCCCAAAAGCCCATGATTAAAAATAAATTTTCGCCATCCCCAAAGGTATATTGAAAGAGACCTGATGTCAGGAAGCTTACCACAAAAGGAAAGCCGATTAGACCAATCATATCCTTGCGCTGGTACATTTCAACAAGCCAGCTAATAAAGAATCCGAGAGTAAAAACAAACCCTAAAATTCCAGTAGAAGCTAAATGCTCTAACAAGTTATTGTGAGCATGACCGCCAAACTCAGGATATTTAATTGAGTATCTTTCTTTTAAGAATTTTACGTTGGGTTCAAAGTTTCGATAACCCCACCCCAGTATTGGCCGTTCTTTAAAGGCCACCCAAGCGGTCTGATAAAAAGCAATCCTTTGATTATTTGATTCTGATCGATTCAAAAACATATTCTTTACTTTATCACTTGAAACCAGTGCTCCACCTAGGCTTATAACCACAAGAGAGAGAAATATTAAAAACTTCTTAGTATTCTTTTTAAAAAAGAAAGCACCTATTCCTGCGAGATAACCGATCCAACCTCCTCTTGCAAAAGAATAAAAGGTCCCAAGCAAAGAAATGACAGTTGTTACAACAACTGTCCATTGCTTTAAAAAGTTTTGTCTTGCGAGTAAGAGGCAGGTAACGATAATTGAGAATAAGCTTATTCCATAACCATACGTCATATACATACCAAAGAGGCCACAAGCTCTCGTCTGGTGACAAGCAGCTTTCATTTTTATAGGATTAAATCCTGTCTTAAGAGCGATGAGACCCGAAACGGTTGCAACTGCTGTGGCAAAGAAGAGAGTATAAATAAGTCTATTTCTTCTCTTCTTTGTTAAATAATCTTCTAATAAATGATTCAATGAATAGAGACTCAATACTGGAATGATAAAATACTTAATCTTAGATAGATTTTTAATCGGTCTTTCATATTCAGACCAATTCACTAAAACCGACAAAATAATTGTCAGACACAGTAGAAGTAAAAACTTAGTACTCCATGAGTACTTAAGAGGATTCTTTTTTAGGATCTCGTCTTGATAAAAATAATAAAGAGCAGGAATAATAAAAAGAATATGGCTTACGGCACTCAGGCTAACTGAGACAAAAACACCTATGGCCAGTACCATGAGGGCGACGTAAGTTACTTTATTTAAATTATTTGTCATGTATAACCCTATAACCTTATTTTAAATTCTTTTCCCAATCATAAGCTGTTTTTACGATAAGATCTAAATCATCATATTTAGGTTTCCATTTAAGAACCTTTGCAATCTTTTCAGCTTTAGACATAAGTTTTGGAGCATCGCCTGCTCGGCGTGGTCCTTTTTCTATTACAAACTCTTTTCCTGTTACTTTCTTAACTACTTCTAATACTTCATTGACTGAGTAACCGTGACCATAACCACAATTACATAATGTTGATTTTCCACCATCTAATAAATACGTTAGAGCATCAATATGGGCCTGAGCGAGATCATCAACATGAATATAGTCTCTAATACAAGTTCCATCTGGAGTATCGTAATCATCTCCAAAGACATACATCTTATCTCTTTTTCCTAGTGCTGTTTCACAAGCAATCTTAATTAAGTGAGTTGATAGCGGTGAGCATTGTCCAACCTTACCATCAACATTTGCACCGGCAACATTGAAATACCTCAAGATGACAAATTCAAAATTTTCATGAGCTGCGGCGATATCTTCCAACATCCATTCTGTCATTAATTTTGTTTTCCCATAAGGATTGATTGGCTCAACTTGCATATCTTCGGAACAAACTCCCCCAGGAGCCATTCCATAAACGGCAGCAGTAGAAGAAAAAATAAATTTATTCACATTATGTTTTATACATAGATTTAATAAGTTCAAAGTATTGTTGGTATTATTATTATAATACTTTAATGGATCAGTAACACTTTCTGGAACAATGATAGAGCCTGCAAAGTGAAAGCAAGCATCAAACTTTTTATCAATAATTAATTTTTCAAGAGTCTCTAAGTTTTCGAGATCTGCGACAATAAGTTCTCCATTAACGACACTTTCACGTCTTCCTGTTGAAAGATTATCATATACGGTAATCTCATGATCGAAACTTCCTAGTAAATTTACGATATGCGAACCAATATATCCCGCACCACCAGTTACTAAAATTTTAGCCATTACTTCCTTCCAATGTTTCTTTAATTAAATTTGCAATATTATTTTTAAAATTCTCTCTAGAAAAGTCATTTGCTCTCTGGAGCAAGGTTTCTTTTTCAAATACTTTTAACTCAAATTCTTCTATTGCCTTTTCTAAACTCTCATTACTTTGTTCTTTAAAAAAAACTGCAACCTGATCATTTAAAGTTTCTAATACTCCACCATACTGAAAAGCAATGACGGGGGTTCCTGCAGCAAGAGACTCTAAAGGAGTGATTCCAAAATCTTCAGTTCCTGGAAAAATCAAGGCCTTTGCTTTAGAAAAATACGTTACCACTTCTTCTCTCGAGACATTTCCTAAAAACTCAATATTCGACTTTGCCATTTCTTTTAATTCTTTTTCTTGTTGTCCAGAGCCAATAATTTTTAGTTTTTTACCGTTTTTGTTGAACGCTCTGATGGCCAAATCCACTCTCTTATTTGGAGCAAAAGCAGTCACCATAATATAAAAATCTTCTTTCTCAATTGAGTTCTCTTGAATATGCTGAAAATCTTTAAGATCAACGAAAGGGTGTATGACGCCAGATTCTATTTGGTAATATTTTTTAATTCTTTGTTGAACAAAGCGAGCATTTGCAATTGGCACATCAACATTAGAATTGCTGTTCTTGTCCCAATTTACCAAGTAATTTTTAAAAACCTTTGCCCCTAGCCTTTGATAGAAAGGTGCACTTGGTCCGAAGTAGGTATCGTATTGATCATAAAGATAGCGCATCGGACTGTGGATATAAGATATATGCTTAGCGTGAGAAGGTTTCTTCACCCCCTTTATTACACAGTGAGAAGAGCTAATCACAAGACCCACATCCTCAGGAATTTTCAAGCTCATTGCCGCTAAAGGAAAGAGAGGCAAGAATTTTCGATAGTGTTTATATATCCCAGGAATTTTATCTAAAAAGGATGTATGTATTGTACGATTTTCAATGATCTTGCTTGTTGAGCCAGGTTGATAAATAAGTGTATAAAGATCTGCTTCTGGATACATCTCACAGAAAACCTCTAATACTCTTTCACCACCTCTAAAGCCAGTGAGCCAATCATGTAATATTGCTACTTTCATAGGTCGTAAATACTCAATAGACCTTTGAGTTTCTTATCTTCGAGAACGAGAAGAATCGATATCTTTTTCTCTTGCAGTTTTTCTTCAGCTTTAATGAGTTTTTCACTCTCTAATATTGTCGTTGGATTCTTAGTCATAATTTGAGTTGGGAGTAAGTTTACAATATCCCCTTTATGAGTCTGCATCGCCCTTCTTAGGTCTCCATCAGTGACAATTCCGAGAACATTCTTACTTTCTTTTTCCAGAACAACTACAGTCCCAAGTCTGCCTTTAGACATTTCAGAAACCAAGTTTTCAAACTTTTGATCTTCAAAAATAATTGGAAGTGAGTCGACTCTCATTTTATCGCTAACTTTCCAAAGAAGCTTTCTTCCTAGGCTTCCACCTGGATGAAACCTTGCAAAGTTTTCTGGTTTAAACTCTCTCGCTTCCATCAGGGCTATAGCAAGAGCGTCTCCAAGAGCTAAGGTTGCTGTCGTAGATGTGGTTGGAGCTAATAGCAGCGGACAAGCTTCTTTTGGAACTGAAATATCAAGAAAGAAGTCACTAAACTTTCCAAGTGTTGATTCTTTATTTGCGCATAAAGCAATCACTTGGTTTTTATTATGTTTAAAAAAGCTTAATAATTTTACAATTTCCTCAGTTTCTCCTGAGTTTGAAATACAAATAATCATGTCATTATTTAAGATCATTCCCAGATCACCATGATAGGCTTCGGCTGGATGAATAAATAGTGAAGGTGTACCAGTACTAGCAAGAGTGGCCACAATTTTCTTACCTATAAGTCCTGATTTCCCCATTCCTGTAACAACCAACCTGCCGTTGGAAGAGATAATCTTCTTTACCACTTCATTGAAGGAGTCATTTAAGTTTTTGGATAAGAATTGAAGGCCATCAATTTCATTTTGAATAACGTTACGGGCAATTTCTAAATAATCCAACTTCGCTCCGGAGGTTTTAATAAGTAAGATAAATTTTTACCATTATTTTATACCTTTAGGAACTAATCAGGAAGTAAAACGACACGGTGCTCTAATGGTTTTTTTTCAAATAGCTCTCTATTACAAGATCAAGCCCATCAGATAAGCTCGTTTTTGGGCTCCATCCCATTTCAAAGATTTTAGAACTATCTAAAATTTTTCTCATTGTTCCATCAGGTCTTGTCTGATCAAAGAGAATATTGCCTTTGAAATTCATTTTTTTTGCAATCATCACTGCTAATTCACCTATAGAAATGTCTTCTCCGTATCCAGCATTAATATAGGGTGGGAGAGATTTAGAACTAGAGAGAAGAAAGAGACAAGCCTTGGCCATATCATCCACATAGAGAAATTCACGTTTTGCTTTGCCTGTACCCCAAACATAGAAATCTTGTTCATTAGATTTGATTATTTCATGAAACCGACTAATTAAACTTGGAATGACATGCCCATTCTCACTGTCAAAATTATCATTAATCCCATACATACTGGTTGGCATAACTGTAAAATAATTTTTTCCATATTGGTTTCTTATACTTTCGGCCATTTTAAGACCTGCGATTTTAGCAATGGCAAATGGTTCATTGGTTATTTCAAGTTCAGAAGTAAGTAAGTATTCTTCTTTAATGGGTTGAAGACAGTTTTTTGGATAGATACAAGAACTACCTATGAAAAGAAACTTTTTAACATTCACTTTAAGGGCTGCTTCAAAACAGTTTTGCTGAATTCGAAGGTTTTCCAAGATAAAATCAGCTCCATAGTTCATATTGGCCGAGATTCCTCCAACTTTTGCGGCTGCTAAAATCACCACATCCGGGGAGTTCTTTTTAAAATACTCAATGGTTTGAGTCTGATCTAAAAGCTCTAATTCATCATGGCCTGGGCATAGAACATTCGAAAAGTTCTGTGCCGCAAGTTCTTTAATCAAAGCTTGACCAAGAAGTCCTGTAGCACCTAATACTAAAACCTTATCTGATAAATTCATACTTATCTCATATTTATGTACGTAGTTAATTGAATATTATACTATTATATCATGAAGAAGTATTTAGCTGATAACGACTATTTAATTATCCTATGCCTAGGAATCATTGTCTTTTTTCAAATGTCTTGGGTTCCTGGCTTTTTTCACGATGGCTATCTCTATGCAGCTTTTGGTAAAAATGCAGCTGAAAAAGGTTTCTGGCTAGTCCCTCATCTTAATGAGAATACTTACTCAAACTTTTATCACCACACCAGTTTTGTCTTTATCTTAGAAGGTATCTTTTTTAAAGTTTTCGGATCTAGTTATACTAGTGCAAGAATCTTTGCAGGTCTCTTCTCTCTTACAACAGGATGCTTACTCTTTCGCTTACTTAAGAAAAGTCATTTGAAAAAGATTTCCTATTTGGCCATGCTTATATTCTTCCTCATCCCTCCCCTAATTAAGAAATCTCGATTCCCAAATATTGATCTTCCATTAATGCTTTTTATGTTTCTTTCATTAACTTTCTATTGGAAAGCGTTCTCAAGTAGCAACTGGAAGAACTGGCTCCTCTGTGGATTCTTCTTTGGTTTAAGTGCCTTAACAAAAGGCCCTATGGCAGCATGGATCCCCATGATAATAATTGTTCATTTACTCGCTACAAGTAAGTTCAAAAGACTAAAAGATTTAAAGCCTTGGCTAGGCCTTACAATGGGTCTGCTTGTTTTTTCTCTATGGCCATTAAGCCTCTATTTATCTAATAATTTTGAGATCTTTCTAGAGTGGTATAAATTTACCTTTGTTCAGGCCATCATCGAAGGACGTGGAGCTTCTACTCCGTGGTATGTATACATCGTCTTTCTACTTAAAAATGTTAATATCATCTTTATTTTTTCATTATTTGGAGTCTATTTTTCATTCAAAGAAAAAAATGGCCTTAGTTTCTTTAGCACCATCATCTTCTTTGTCATTGTTGTTACCCTTTCAACAAGAGGTCTAAAGTACTCAAATTATCTTATTCCTCTATATCCATTTCTCGCACTTTTAGCCGCAAACGGAATCAGCAAACTTTGGAAAAACTCAGAGGTTAAAATAGTCAATTTTAGTAAGTACTTAATTCCGATTACAGCATTAGTCTTACTCATATTTCCTATTACAAATGAATCAGGAAGAGATAGAGAGTTAATTGAAGCTAAAGAAATTTTAACAAATATGGATATTAAACCTAAGAAGTGGATTAACTTCTACGGATGCTATCCATTCTGGAGTATTCAAAACTTAAATAGCTACGATGATGGTTCTATTACAGTTAATCAAAACAAGCTCTACGAATATAACATTAACAAAGACACAATTTTCTTGATACATGGGACTGATGTACCAGAAGTGGAAAAACAATTCTCAAACCAATTAAAGAAAGTTATTTATATGAAAAAAAGAAATATTTATCTCTATATTTCAAAAGAAGTGAAGACTAATTTAATTACACTCTAGTTTATTTAACGATATTTCCTGTCTGAACATTCCATAGTGCATTGTAAACACCCTTTTTCTCTAAGAGAGCTTCATGGTTGCCTGACTCAATAATTTTTCCGGCCTCAAGGACGTAGATACGATCAGCATGCTTAATTGTTGAAAGACGATGGGCCACCATAATAGTTGTTCTGTCTTTTGTGATTTTATTGAGTGAGCGCTGAATCGCTGCTTCTGTTTCATTATCAACTGCGGAAGTGGCTTCATCGAAGACAAAGATTTTCGGATTCTTAAGAATGGCCCTTGCAATACAAATTCTTTGCCGCTGACCACCAGATAGCTTTTGTCCTCTCTCTCCGACAATCGTTTGGTAACCATCTGCTAGAGAAGAGATAAATTCATCTGCTTCAGCTAATTTAGCAGCTTGAACTACGTCATTCGTTGTTTTATCAAAACTTCCATAGATGATATTTTCTTCAATGGTTCCATGAAAGAGATATGTATCTTGTGAGACAAAACCGATAAGAGAACGATAGCTATTTTGCTTTAGTTTTTTAATGTTTTGTCCATCTAACAAGATTTCACCACTAGAGACATCATAAAAACGAAGAAGAAGTTTTAATATAGTACTTTTGCCAGAACCTGTTGTCCCAACAAGAGCAATAGTCTTTCCTTTAGCAATATCAATATTAATATCATGAAGAACTTCCTCTCCCGTATTATACTTAAAAGAGATATTTTTCAAAGAAAGCTCTCCCTCAGTTTTATCGGCCAAGACTTCGGATGTACCATCATCGATTGCGACTTTGGTATTAAGTAGATTAAAAATTCTCTGAGTGGAGGCCATGGACCTTTGGTATTGATCAAAAGTCTCCCCTAATCTTGTTAATGGCCATAGTAATCTTTGAACCATGAAAATAAGAACGGAGTAAGAGCCGACATCTAACTTTCCGTCAAAAACATGAATGGCACCTAGTACTAATGAAAATAAGAAGCCACAAAGAACAACCATTCTTATGAGTGGTGAAAAGGAAGAAGAAAGAATGATTGCTTTCTTGTTTGAAGAACTATATTCCAAACTTTGTTTCACTAATCTTGATTTCTCAAAAGCTTGTGCTACATAACTTTTAATCGTCATCATTCCACTTAAATTATTCACAAGCATTGACGCCAGTATTCCTGCTTCTTCACGCACACCGAGATATCTCGGTGCAATTCTTTTTTGAAAATAAAAAGAACCAAGAAGAATAAAAGGAACGGGAAGAAAGGAAAGGCATGCAATTGTAGGAGATATATAAAAGAAAATTGCTCCAATTGTAACAACCGTGGTTAAAACTTGAATGATATCATTTGCGCCAACATCAAGAAATCTTTCCAATTGGTTAATATCATCATTCATAATGGTAGTAAGGTTTCCTGTGTTTTGATCTTCGAAAAAGGAAATATGCAAAGATTGCATATGATCATAGGTCTCAACCCTTAAGTCATGTTGTACATCTTGGGCAATATTTCTCCATTTAACCTTAAAGAGAAATTCAAAAATTGACTCTAATGCCCAAACAATAAAGGTAAGAACTCCTAAAATATAGATTTGATGAATTTTATTTTCAACACCTAGCCCTGCAATAAAAGACTCTTCACCCTTAACCACAGTATCAACGGCCAAACCGATGAGAATTGGAGGTGCAATATCAAATATCTTATTTAAGACTGAAAAGGTACCAGCACTTATAATTTCAGGTCTCTTCCCTTTAATATGAAAGAGTAGAGTTGAAAGTGGACTTTTATTAATCATACGTTGAGTTTTTCTTCAACTTGTCTCAACCTACCGATTAAGCAGTTGATCAGACCTACATTCCAGTCCGGAAGAGCTTCGAGCATTTTATGAAATTGTTCATAAGGAAACTCAACAAGCTCGCAATCTGTCACAGCTTTAACCGTTGCAGCTCTTGGCGTTTTTTCAAAGAAAGACATTTCTCCGACCATTTCCTTTTCATTAATATCACCTAATTTAGTTTCAACACCTTTAACATCTTTAAAGGCTTCCAGCTTACCTGTTCGTACAAAGAACATGCTGTAAGACTCTTCTCCTTCAATAACTAAAACATCGCCAGCTTTTATTTTCTTAACAGTTTTTATCATAATTTATCCTTTTTACTGATATTAACACTATTAGATCATTCAGAAAACTTGATAACATTAGCCCCACTAAATAGGTCAAGTAAAAGTTGCCCTAAAAAATGTTCATTTACGTTAGAGCTTCAAATTTTTATAATAGATTAAAATTATAAAGGAGTTCCAAATGTTTTCAATTAAATCGTTAGTAATGTGTCTATGCCTTTTGCTCGTGGCGGGGTGTGGATCAAGTAGTAAAGATAAAGAAAAGCCCGATAGAGAAAGAAAAATCACTTATGATCTATTAGATTTTTCTGATGCTAAAATTCCTGGCTGGATAGATGAGCCAGAATCTGGAGATAAGAAAGCAAACCAGAAAAAGTTTGAATACTTCATTGCTGAATCTTCACAAAAGAATAAAAGACTTTGCCAAAGATCTAGTAGTGCTAGAGCCTCCGCTGAGATTGCACGACAGATTGCTCAGTTTATTAAAAACTCCTACGCTGAATCAGTACAAGGTGGTGAAGATGAAGGTGTTACAGAGTACATGCAAGAGCAACTAGCACAAGAGTCCCAAAGTTTTGTAATTGGAGCAAGAGTTGTTCAAAAATATTGGGAAAAAAGAAAGTATAGAGAAGAGCTTGGTGCTGAGAAAAACGAAATTCTCTATACATGCTTTAGCTTAGTAAAGATTGGTAAGTCTAATCTAGAAAAAGCCATTAGAAACTCGAGAGCAAAACTTCTGACAAGTATCGATCCAGAAGTAAAAAAGAAAACTGAAGACGCTCTTAAGTATGTGGAAAAGAAATTTGAGAAACCTGAATAATATATGCTTAAGATTTTTTCTATCTTAATTTTAATCATTCAACCGACTTTGGCGCAAAAGCCTAGTTGGTTGAGTGATATACAGTCAAAGTGTAAACCTAGTCAGCTCTGTGCCGTTGGTGAAGGGGCAAGCCTTAATTTTGCTAAAATAAATGCCACAACAGAAATATCAAAAATCTTTTCAAATAAGGTTAAGTCCTCATTCAGAACAAATATCGAATACTTGAGCGAAGAAACCATTGAGAGTGCTACTGAAAAGATTCAAGAAAAAACAGAAATGGAACTCTCGGGGGTAGAGCATCCCTTTATCTATGAAGATGAAACAAGTTATTATGCTTTTGCGACACTTAATAAGAGAAAGTTTGCTGATAAAATTAAAAATGAATTCAAATCAATTAATGAAGAATTAGAATCCTTAAGTGATTCTAAAAAGTCTAATATCTTTAAAATGAATACTCTATTTGCACAGCAGGAAGTCCTTAATCAACAATACTTAGTTTTAACAGGCTTTGAACTAAGGTCTTTTGTCTCTGTTAAGAAAATTCAAGACTACATTCAAAAAAATAAAGCTAAGAAAATTTATATTTATAATAAAAATAAAAAGCTAATTCCGATTGTGAAGATACTAGAGCAACTCTTTAGTGATGTAGGTTTTGATATTAATAATCAAGGACAGCATAAGAAAGTAACTCTTGAGATGAATATTAAAAAAGAATATTTTAATGTTGATGGATTTGAAAAACATCTGATAACAATGACAATTGATCATAAAAGTTCAAAAAGTGTTATTCAGCAAACCATCATTGCTCGAAACAAAGAACAGGCCATCAGTAAGTTTATTAATCAGACAAAACCAAAACTTGAAGAAAAGCTAGGTAAACTAAGGTTCTAATGATTGAACTTCATTTAAAAGACTTTAACTACAATAACTCTCAAATATTATTTAAAAATATACGCCTTCAACTAACTCTTGGTAAGCCAGTTAACCTATATGGTAATAATGGTAGTGGGAAAACAACGCTTTTAAAGCTTCTTGCAGGAATTATTGAAGACGAGCAATATTGTTCTCAAGAAGATCTCTCCTATGCTCCATCAACATCTGACTCACTTTTCTTTCATTTAACTGGAGAGGAAAACCTAAGGCTCTTCAATTTACTAAACAATGTAGATGAAAAAAACCATCTTAAATTTATACCCGACAATGTGCCAAGTACTTTAGAAAAATCACTTCAAACCAAGGCCATCTATTCCTCAAATGGAATGAAGCAATCGATTAATTTACTAAGAGCGATCAGTGCTGAAGCCAAACTCGTCCTACTAGATGAACCTTTCAATGGTTTTGATAAGGATACTACTCTTTTTTTCAATGATCTTATTCAATCCCATTATTGCAAGAATCGGTTTATTGTAATGACTTCCCATCAACCTCGGGAAGGTTGGTGTAATATAAGTATTGAGGAGCTGGAATGTTAATTTTAAGAACATTTATTCTCTTCTTTATCAAAGAAAAAAGAAGTATTTATATAAATCGCTTTTCATTCTTTTCAAAAGTTCTAGCTGTATTTGTTAATATTGGTTTTTATTGGTTTGCAGCTAAAGCCTACTCACCCTCAACTCAATTAATTGAAAAAAATCAAATTAATCTTTTTGAATTTATTCTTACAGGTGAAATTATTCTTGCCCTAACCCTCGACTCCATCACGTATTATTCTGAGCATCTCAAACAAATATTAAGAGAAGGCGTTTTCGAAGTTCTTCTCACTTCTCGTAAGAAGCTTTGGATAAGCCTCTCTCTTCTCACTAAGTCATCACTTGTTCACTCTTTATTACTCTATATGATAAATGCTGGAGTTGTATTCTTTCTAATCTCAGAGAGTATCTCTTTTATCGGTGTCGCAAAGTTCCTACTCCTGCAAATCATCTCATTTCCTTGCTTTCTAGGTCTTGGACTCATGAGTGCTGCATTATTAGTGATTTTTAAAAGAGGAAGTGGAGTTATAGGAACATTCGTTGGCCTCATCGGTATCTCAAGTGGTGTCTATTTCCCAACCTCATTTCTTCCAAGCTTTGTTGAAAAAATAAATATGGTTTCTCCCTTTTATTGGTTTATTAAAGAGTCTCGCTTATTAATTTTTAATAACACTACCGACATTAATTACTTACTCATTCTCGTAATTTCTGCCATTATTGGTCTCATTTCTTTTCTCCTTTCTATTTTGATTTTTGATCTATCGCTGAAATATTATAAAAGAGCTAAGAATCCATTTATTCTAGGAACTTAAGTTGAATATTAATGAACTATTTTTAGGAAAGAAATTAAGTTTCTCAGAAGACGAACTTCGTAGTGTTGAAAATAATAAACTCTCCTACTACTTAAGTACAATTTATAAAGATGTACCAGCTTTTCAAAGTCTATCTAAACAATGTTTTATTCTCAATAGCCTCTACCAAGAAGAACTCTTAATACTCAATCAACGTTGTGAGCAAAGTAATATCGAGCTCGTTGTTATTAAAGGAGGTGCACTCCTTAAACAAGTTTATCAACTCAATGAAAGGTGGATGGCCGACATTGACCTACTTATTTCACCAAACGACCTTGTAGGAGTGAAAGAGATATTCACTCAACTCGATTATCAAGAATGGTCCGAAGAGGGAAAATGGAAAGCAAACGAACATAAGTTTCATTTCAAAAAGTTTATAGGAGAAATTGAACTAACTTTTGAAATTCATACAAAACTAACCTATCGCTTGGATGATTTTTTTAAATGGCACACAGTTAATGCTGATTTCTTAGTTCTTAGCGATACCGATTGTCTGGCCTATTTAATCTATCATCTTGGAAATCAACACACTTATATTTCATTACATTGGTTTCTTGATATATATTTATATATTAATAAAAGTAATTTCACTTTCGATGAAGACCGCTTTAATGAGCTCCTCTCAAAATTAGAAATTAGAACTTCAACTTCAATTATTTATCATATTTTGGAGAAGCACTTTCCTTACCATAAGAACTTGGAAATATTTAAAAGATACTCAACTCTCAAAGGAAGATTTCTTTCAATATTCCTTAATAATACTTTTTTATGGTCAAGTCCTATGAGAGACTGGCGTTATCTTTTGATTAAATTTCTTACTCAGGATAATATAATAACTAGCTTTAAATACACATACCTCTGGTTTAGGAAATGACTTTATTAGAACTGGCCATGGGCCAATCAACATATACTTTAACAGATGAACAAAAGTTAAAATTAAAGATGCTTAGTCACGCATTTAATAAAGAAGAAAGTACTCTCTCAAAAGAAATTAATCCCATACACATCAGTTTAGTAGAAGTTCCTTTTTCTCTTTATCTCATAGGTCAAAAAGATAATAGTACTCAATCCTTTGTGGATGGATATTATCATCACTTCAGAACGAATAAAGCAACTCGTGATAGTCACAAAGTTTTTTATTACACTTTATCTGATCCTTATCATCAGCTTTCTCACGCCATATATTCGAGTAAGCTTCCCTACTCAATTTTCATTAATTTAAAAGATGGTCGTTATATCGAAATCAATAGAGACTACGCTAGCCTAATTGATGTACAAAAGAATTTTTCATTTGTGGTTGGGCCTTCACCTTCATCAGATAACCCTGACTCATTAGATAATCTCTTTAGTTCTCGCTTTGCTAGTTACTTTAACAAGCATGAGTGCCTTATTCTTCACTGTAGTGCTGTAAGAATAGATGACTTCGCTGTCATTTTCTTTGGACCTAGTGGTGCTGGAAAATCAACCATTGCTCATACCCTTTATCAAAAAGATGGCCTCAAAGTTATTGGAAGCGATCAGTGTTATTTAAGAATTATAGAAAACAAGGTTGTTGTTCAATCAACATCTGTCACCATTCCAGAACTGGTAAATGCCCCAGAAAGTTCTAGGGAAAGAAACCCTCTTCCAGTAAAAGGAATTTTTTACCTTGATAGAAGTATACGGCCCTATGGAATTCTCCATAGTCATGGTCCCGAACTTATTAAGAACTTTCTTAAAGAATCGCTTCATTACTTAACTCCATTCTCTAATGAACAGAGCTACATAGAGGTTGTGACAAAGATATTATCAATAAATTCTATTCATTTTGGCCTATTATCTTATGACAAAGAAGAATCTCCATTGAGATTCATTAAGAGCGTGGTAAAATAGGCTTAGAAACTAGGCTTTACTATAAAAGGATAGGGTTATGTCTAAATTAAAGAATAAAGAAGTGCATTCTAATAAAAGTATCAAAAGAAAATATAAGAGGCCTAATCTTAAAACAGAAACTCTTGAAAGCGCATTTACAACCTCCATGGGAGGCGGTGGCGGTGGCGGGAAAACTTGTAACGGGGCAACTAACGGTGGACGAAAGGCCACTGCTGGCGGTGGCTGCTCAGTCCTTTTAACTTAATTACTATTTTGTCGTCATTTACATTACCTTCTAAGCTAGGAAATCCTTTTTTATAGTTGAAATTTATTTAACTCACTCTTATAATATAAAACTAATTTAATTTAGGAGTGATCGAAATGGACGATACAAAGACCGAAGCGAGCTCAAAGAAAAGCATAAAGAAAAAAAGAAAGTATAAAAAACCTACCTTAAAAACAGAAACTCTTGAAAAGGCTTATGCCACCTCCATGGGAGGCGGTGGAGGTGGAGGTGGAAAAACCTGTAATGGGGCCGCTAATGGCGGTCGAAAGGCCACAGCAGGGGCTGGATGTTCAGTCCTTTTGACTTAAAAGCTTCTTAGTTAAGTAAGCTCGCTCACAGCTATATTCTTCTTTTCCTGTATACTTTCCAGTATTGAGATAAATGAGACCACTACTTCTAGCACAATACTCTTTCACTTCGCACTTGTGACAATCCTTAAAATCTTCTGAATTAAGTCCTCTAATATTATTTAAAACAGGACTCTTGTTCCATATTTCTTGAAAAGAATTATTCTTAAGGTTTCCAGCAGGAATGGGCGCACCTATACAAGGATAGACTTCCCCATTAATTCCAATCCCACAATTACTTCTGGCACAAGCACATTGAAGATTGCCAGACGTATTAGCGTCAGGAATGGCCTTTCTTCCCTGCTCAGTAGTAAAAAAATCTTCTAGTTCTTCAATCGTAAGTCGGTGATCAATTGAACCTTTACTGCCGTCATGACGAACAGTCATATCTATACTTACTTGATAGTGAACATTTAACTGCTCACAAATTTTTATCATTTGATCATACTCTTTATAATTCTTGCGATGAAGTATGATATTCACTTCAAGGGCGATCTTAGCTTTCGTAGCATTTCGAATTCCTTCAACAACCTCTTCGATTTTATAATGACTTCCTGTAAACTCTTGATAAGTATCAGTTGTGGCTCCATAGAGAGAAAACTCAATATCATCAACTCCTAGTGACTTTAACTTCTTTGCTTTCTCTAATGTTAAAAGAGACGCGTTACTCTTGAGCCTAATACTAAAGCCCAACTTCTTAGCTTCACTTATATAAAGTTCTAAGTTAGGTGCAAGCAAGACTTCTCCACCAGTAAAACATAGAAAGAAAGCCCCCATGCCTTTTAGATCTTTTAGTGTCTGTAGAATTTCTTCTTTTGTTAGAATACTTTCTTGTTGCTGAGGTTTAGTAGAGACAGTTCGATCAAAATTGTAACAATGTTGACAACTAAAATTACATGACTGAGTTAGCTCAAATGAAACATTCAAAGGGATAGAGTTTTTAAGTGCTTCTTGTTGTAGACGAATATCAATAGGATCGTCTTCGTGAATATTTAAACCATCAAATAAGTTACATGGATCCATTCATCACCTTCTTTCCAATCTTTTGAATTAATAAATTAGCACCTTTGTGCACATAAGGAAGACTTGCATGATTAAGAGGACTCAGTATTAGAATAATCAATTTATACCAAAGAGGATTAAACTCTAAAATATCGATATCCTTTTCACTTCTTTTTATCTTCTTCACTTTTCCGATGATAGAAATATTTTTTTTATATTCCTGATCATACCTTTTTAAATTATCACCTTTGAAATGCTTCTTTCCAAAGTAGCGATGAATAATCACCCTATCATCCTCAGCTTTAAAGGCCACAAGATCAAGAAAAGAAGGCTGGACCTCTTCCACAATAACAATGTCCCCCTCATTTAAAATGGGACTCATACTTACTCCATCAATCTTATAAAGATGTAGGCTCATGGGCATTAAATTAGGTTTTGCTTTTTAAGGGACTCTAAAAAATCTTGGACGTCTTTTGAAGCTTGAACCTGATCAATATCAAACTCATCAGTTACTTGCTCTACAAGCTTTTCAAGGCCAATAGGAGCCTCTAAGTTCTCCCATATGAAAGAGCCGACCTCATCCATTTCATGATAAACACGGCCATCTCGTGAGTCTAAAATGACGACTCTTTCTCCCATCTTGGTCCATGAAATATTTTGCTGTCTGACTACTTTTTCATCTGTTTCCATATATAATAACTATACTAATATTTTTGATTTTAGGATAGTAATGAAAAGCCAAAAAAATGAAATAGCCGAGGTTTCCCCTGGGATATTTATTGAGCTCCCAAAAAAGCTCTCTTCCTTTCAAAAAATCCAAAGAAGGCTTTTTCAGCTATTTCAATCATTCTTTTCTAAGAAGTTTCAACTACCTCTCAACACAATAAAAGACTATTCAAAGAGATATAGTAGTGAAAGAGAGCTCTACTATTACAAAAAAGTGGCCCTCGCTGGATTCTATGGTGAAGAAGAGTGGACCATTAAAAAAGCCCTCGGCAACGCTGATCATATTAAGAAAATTTTAATTGTTGGTTCTGGTACAGGGCGCGAAGCTTTTGCCTTAGAGAAAATGAACCCTACTTATAAAATTACAGGGATAGATATAAGTCAGGCCATGACGGATGCTGCCAACTCATTCAAGTTAAGTTCTTCAAGAATTGATTTTGTATGTAGTGAAGTTAAAGATATGAACGAGAAATTTGACGTGGTTTTCATATCTTTTTCAGTTATTAATCACATCCATGGAAATGAAAATAGAGTCCAGTTTTTGAAAGATTGTTTAGAGATTTTACCAAAAGGTGGCATTCTTCTTAATGGATACTTTCTAAGAAAGATAAATCCACTTGATCGGTTTTTTATTTCTAGCGTGATACTCAAAATAAGATGGGCCTTCACTGGGGGTTGGGAAAAAGGAGATATTCTCCAGTCCTATCTGGGTCATCATAATGACACAAAGGATTTAGAGTACTTTCACTTTTATCAAGACGATGACGAAATTAGAAATGAGCTCGAGCAGATATCAAATATAGAATGGGAGAAGCTTGGAACCCCCGCAGAAGTCTTTAACGGGGGCTTAAATCACTATTACATGCTCAAGAAAACTACTTAACAACAATATTGTAAATCTTTCCTTTCACATAAATTTTCTTAACAACATTCTTACCATCAACCCCTCTCGTAACCTCAGGGCTTTCAAAAGCAAGTTTTTCAACCTCTGCCTCTGTAATTTCTTTATCTACATTCAGAAGTGTCTTCTTCTTTCCATTGATCTGAACGACAACATTCACCGTACTTTGTACTAAGAACTTCTCTTCTACCGCTGGAAAAGACTGCTTGTAGAGTGACTCAACCGCAAAGAACTCCTTAAGAAGAACTTCTGTAAAAAATGGTGTAATAAGACCGGCCATTGATAGGAAGTCTTTCACAAGAAACTTTAAAGATGCAATCGATTCCGGTGTTCCTTCTTTTTTACTCTGCTGTAATTCTTTTAAAATGAAGTTACTGAAAGCGTGAATATTGGCCACCCCTTTATGAAAAAGATTTTGCTCCATACTCTGTTCGTACTCTTTTACAGTAGAATAGTAATTAAAAAGAAATTCCTTATTTGGATACTTACTTAAGTCACCTTTATCTTCTTTCACATCTTTATGCTCTGTTAGGAAGGCCTCAATAGCATTGTAATTTTTCTTAACAAAGTCATACTTTGCTTTTATACCTGTGTCTTCCCAATCAATATCAAGTTCGGCAGGTGTATCACTTAGAATATACATTCGAACCGCATCCGCTCCATGCTTTTCAATAGCTTCAGTAGGAACAACGACATTTCCACGAGACTTACTCATTTTGTGTCCGCCCATTCTGACCATTCCATTACAGAAAAAGTGATCTACTGGTTCATCAAAATTAATATAACCTCTATCATGAAGAAATTTTGTGATAAAGCGAAAGTAGATCATATGTTGAGCAGCATGCTCTAATCCACCAACATAGAAATCAATTGGCATAAAATTATTTACATTTTTGGAATCAAAGATCTTCTCATCGTTTCTATTATCTAGGTATCTAAATGCATACCAGCTACTGCAAAGAAAAGTATCAAGAGTATCTGTCTCTCTTTTAGCATCGTTATGACACTTAGGACATTTTGTGTTCACAAACTCTGGAAAATTTCTAAGGTTTAATGCTCCATCTTCCATATCGGAATCTTTTGCTTCTGGTAACTTCACTGGAAGATCCGCTTCCGGTACTGGCACAACACCACAACTATCACAATGAATCATTGGAATTGGGCAGCCCCAGTATCGTTGTCTACCTACAGACCAATCTTTTAACTGATAAGTCGTTGTCCCTTTTCCTTTGTTTATCTTTGTAAGAGATTCAGTGATTGCCTTGATGGCCTCACGGTTCTTCATTCCGTTAAATTCACCTGAATTTATCATGACACCATTTTCAGTATAGGCCTCTTCTAAATCTGTCGGTTTGCCATCCGCTTGAGAAACCACTTCAAGGATATCAATGCCAAACTTTTTGGCAAACTCGAAGTCTCTTGTATCGTGAGCAGGTACACACATAACAGCACCCGTTCCATAATCAGCAATAACATAATCACCAATCCAAACATCAACCTCAGGGTACTTACATTCAGAGTCATATGGATGACGACACTTCACTCCAGTGTTAACACCACTTTTTTCTTTATTCTGCATTCTCTCAACAGCTGACTTCTTTAGTGAGGCAGTTACATATTCTTCCACTTCTTTATTTGGTTTCTTTGCTAAGATTTTTTGAGCAAGAGGATGTTCCGGTGCAATCACAAGAGCCGTCACTCCAAAAAGTGTATCTGGTCTGGTGGTAAACGCTTCAATCTTTTCACCAAACTCAGGAACATCAAAGTGAATTTCGGTTCCAGTGTTTTTATTGATCCAATTTTTCTGAACAGAAACAGCTTCTGGTGCCCAGTTTTTTAACTTAGAAATTCCGTCCCAAAGCTGGTCACAATAATCTGTAATTTTAAAAAACCACTGTTCCATTAATCTTTTTTCAACAACAGAACCATCTCTCCAGCAGCAACCATTGATGACCTGTTCATTAGCAAGAACTGTTTTATCCACATCACACCAATTAACATAGTCTTCTTTTCGATATGCTAAACCGGCCTTATGCATTTCTAAGAATAACCACTGAGTCCATTTATAATAGTCTGGTGAGGAAGTATTAAGTTCCTTATCCCAATCAAAAGACCAGCCAGCAATATTGAGCTGCTCGTACTTCATTTTCTTAATATTTTCTTCTGTCCAAAGATCTGGTCTTACTTTATTTTTGATGGCCGCATTCTCTGCCGGTAAACCAAATGAATCCCAACCCATAGGATGAAGAACATCTGAACCTTTTAATTTCTTATAACGAGCTTTAACATCGGAAAGAGTGTAAACCCTAACATGACCCATATGAGCGTTTCCAGATGGATAAGGAAACATGGCCAGAGAATAAAATTTATTCTTTCCTTCTTTCGAAGTATCCACGTAGAAATCATTTGCATCTTTATGGAATGAATCGACTTTATTTTTTATTGTTTGATGGTCATATGACATCTTTTACGCTCCGAGCAATTAAACGGTTTTTAACAGAGCAAAATTAGCATATCATTGAAAATGTGTCACTTTCTTAGTGCCAAGGCATGATCGGAACAGAACTAATGGCGTTCTTTGGAGAGCCATTAATCAACTTATCACTATAGACTAAGTAGATAAGTGTATTTCTCTTGGAGTCATAGAAGCGAACAACTTGCATAGACTTAAAAACAAGAGACGTTTTTTGATGAAATACTTCTTCACCATTTTTTAGTTTAGAACGAAACTTAACTGGTCCCACCTGACGACAAGCAATGCTTGCATCTGATAGGTCTTCCGCTAAACCAAGACCACCTTTGATTCCACCAGTTTTTGCTCTACTAAGATGGCAAGAAACACCTTGAACCTTAGGATCATCAAATGCTTCAATTACAATTTTGTGATTGGGGCCTAAGAGTTTAAAGCTTGTATCAACATGCCCTATCTCTTCAGCATGAGCAGCAGTAAATATGAATAATAGAATTAAGAGTTTTATAGTTTTAGTCATCATCTGTATTAGATGTACTACAAGAAAAACCTATCGGATAGTGGTCAGAGACAATTTCTTTATAGATTCGATAAAATGTATCTTCGTTAAACTGACTATCAAAAACTCTCGAAGTGGCATCACTTCTTACGCGGTCTTTACTTATTGATGGTTCAACGAGTTTACCGTTTCTAACTACTTTGAAATATGAATCTTCTGCAAACATTTTGTCCGTCAAAGCATTGAGCTTTCGAGTATAATAAGATGAACGATTCCCTGCTTTTGTACGTACAATATATTTTCTTTGAATCTCATCTCCAATATTTCCAGTTTGAAAATTAAGCCTTTCAACCTGAACAAATCCAGAAGAGTTCTTACATTCACTACTATTGTCGGAGTTTAAAATGACATGATCGTAATCAGAAGCAAAGCCATTAGTCTCTCGGCCATTATCATACTTTTTGTAAGACACTGTTGTCGGTAAATCCATATATAGTTCTGAATCTCCATATCCAAGAATCTTTTCCCACATTGGATGGTCGAACTCAATATTCATATCTGAAAGAAATATAACATCTTGCTCATTATAATTTTCCCTTAGTTTCCCCATCAACTCTAAGATAACTTTAACTTCAGCAAAACGAGCGTAATTTTTCTTCGTTACTCCAGCACCAATATCTCTATAATTATCAACATTGAAAGACTGCTTTAATATTTTCTTCATACGACTTTCATCATCAGTCGATCCAAAAACAATATGTGATGTTAATAATGTGAAATCAAACTTACCCGACACAAAGCTTGCCATGAAAGGTCTCTTTGAAAAAACATCTCTTACGTTTCTTTTTAGAAGTCCTCCATTTAAATCTGGAAAACAAGCATAAGGATAACCGTCACTTTTTCTTTTAATAGTACTACAGTGCTCATTCTTAATAGGTTTAACTTTTGATGAACGATAATAGAAACCTGTATACTCACGCACATGACCACGTGCCAATGCTTCAGAACTACCACTTAATAATAAAGACCATGAACGATCTAGCTTTCGAAGCTCATCCAGTATCTTTATATAGTCAGGAATTCTAAGGTACTTGAGTGCATAATCTCTCTTACCTTTTGTAATATCTTTACTTGAAATATAATCAATAATTTTTCTATTTTCTTTAGCATCTTTACCCACTAAAGGGAGAACTTCTAAAGCCGCAACCACATCGTACTTATTAATAATTCGAGCGATAATCTCTCTGTCTTTAAACTGAGTACTTTGTGAACCTGGATAGAGAAGATTAAACTCACCGATCTTCACCTTAGATCTGCCCTTTGACTTATAGTAAGAATCATCTGAGTTAAAATGTTGATAATTTGTTTTACAAAGGCCTTTATACTTACTTTTCACATGATATTTCATCACCTGCAAGCACTCACTTCTAGCAAGCTTTGCATAATCATAATCAGATTGTGCAAAAAGATTGCCCAAGCCGACTAATAAGAATGTGAGTAACACTACTAAGTTTTGTTTCATAACCATCCAAGGAATTGTGATGTAGTCATATCATTTTGGCCATTTCAGCGGTATAGCTAAATGTTTGATATAAGGCAGGTGTGAAAAATTAACATGAATTTAATAAATCTGTAAGTTACTGAAAATTAATAATCATTTTCTGATTGTGCTCTTTTCAGTAGCTTACGAAACTCTTTTTCATAGAGATTTAGAGAGTATTGAGTCTGTCGTTGAGAGAAGATCTTAGGCAATAAAATATTTTGACCATAGTACTGTATGGCCTTTCTTCCAGATTTAGTTTTTCTTAACCTTCTCCAATTGAAGTCACCACTATCATAGAAGAAAAATTTGGTGATTCCCCATTTATCATTTTCTTGAACATCTAGTAGTTGCTGTGCCACCTCACCTACAAATTGCTCAGCAAAGCCTCCGTCCGTTTCATCATTTATAATAAACTTCCCGGCACTTTTCTTGATTTCTGTTATAACAGTATTTGTTGGGCTCATTCCTAAAATCTTAACGAGTAGAAAGTTATCTTTGATATAGTTCACATACTTTTCGCCCTCTTGACTCTTAGGCCTGACAATTCTTCTAAAGTCATAAGACTTCGTCATATTGCTACTTAGTCTTGCTAGTAAAATAAACTTATTCTTAATTCCAGAATTCTCTTTTTTCTCTGTGCTTGACATGCAGTTTAGATATCGACAATCAATGCGTTTATAAAAACTCTCTAGTTCTTCTGTTTTCATTGAAGCTAAAAAGTCATCAAATTGATCCTTTACCATTTCACTAACAACGGCCATTGCTAGATGGTCAGCCAATTTAGACTCTTGGAAAAATTCTCTCGATTCTGAAATTTTCACATCTCGTGGGTTTGCTAAATACCAAGTGAGAAAGTCTTTTAATTCACCTTGAAAAACAACCAACTCTGTTTTCATTGCTGGCTTATCAAAAACAAAGCCTTTAGATATATATTCTCCCATTACATGAATAAAGTTCTTCAGTGCCGTCAGGCCTAGCTCTGGAGTAATCACTCTTTCATTTGGAACTAATGAGCCTCCTAATCCACCTAAACTGAAATTTTCATTAAGCTTCTGAAACTTAATAAAAAGCTCTAGTAGCTCAGAGTCAAAAAACTCTGACATTAATTTATAGTTGTCTTCATCAAAAGTGAGACCTGGAATGGAGTTTACTAAATAATTCCGAAAGCCCGTAATAATAAAATCGTCCACTTCTTTTTGGCATGAAGTGAGATTTTCAACAAAGTATTCTTCATTAAGGTTAGGGCTTGAACTAATGGCATCAATCAAGAGTAGCATATTTCTTTTATCATTTTGTCTATTCGTAAAGTCCCAATTAAAACCAGTTCTAATATTCGCTAAGATACTTCCTTTATAAGAGCTTCTTGACCTAAGTTCAGTCTGCATTTTAATGAGTGAGCGAGAACCATTTGAATCATCAAGTGCCGCTCTCAATGGGGAGTCTTCTGCATCTCTATTTATTTTTAAAAACATATTATTATAGCAGTAATTAGTTACAGCAATATCATATCCGTTTGAATCCAGTATCGGTTTAAACCCTTCAACCTTCGCCGCAGAAATATTATAGCTAATATCCCACTGCAAGATTCTCACACAGGCATTTCCTTTTTTAGTATAATCTTCGTAAGACAGAGAATTACTCTTATCAATATCATCAAAACAATAGTTCAAATACGTTAAAGGCGAGAGGATAAGGTTTGCTTTATTTGAAGATAACCTAAAGTGATAACTTACTTCATTTGTTAATTTCCTTTGATATTTCAAAGAGACAAGGCTTTTATACCAAAGTTTATTACATCTATTAATAGAATCAAACAGATCGGCTTTGCTATTAGGTGCAATATTGTTTGTGCATTTCTTATAGTCGGAATCAACAGTCGCAGCAAGGTTATTTCGAGTTTCACCAATTGCAAACTTTCCTACTTCAGAAACAGTTTCAAACGGACGAATTATATTAAAGCTCTTTAAGACAAGGTCTTTGAATGAAATGACAAGACCTCTTTCTCCCTCTTTATCATAAAACGATTGTAAATAGTTTGAGATATTTCGTTGAAATGAGTAACCGTTGTTAACAAAAATCGCTCTCAAAATTGCCTTTTCAATCTCCTCTCTTGCTATGATATTGTATTCAGAGTCTTCAACCGCTAATGAAAATTTCAAATCAAGTTCAGAACTTAATATTTTAGTGAAGAAGAGTGCATATGCTTCAACATCATGAGCAGCTATAGCTTTCTTCATGAAATTAAGGGTAAGGTCTCCGTTTAATTTCTTACCAAGACTTCTCTCTAATAATTTACTAAATTCTTGTAACTTCACATCGTCGAGAAAATTTACGAGACGTTCAAGTTTTTTTAGAAAGATATCCGCATATTCACTAACAGCAACGATTTTCACACCACTAAGTCGACATGACGTCACGACGGAGGAGAATTCATCACTCAAAGCTTTCGAATCCTCAAAATCTAGTATTTGATACTCTATACAATCATTTATTTCCGACTTAACTTTTTTCTGCAATTCTTCAGACAATCCTGACCACCTCTTATCAATCCCTAAAGATATGAAGAGAGGATTTATCGTTTCTTCATTTATTACACTAGCATAGCTTAGTAGAGCTGTTTTAAAACAAGTGAAGTTTCCAATATTCTTTTCTTTTACATCCTGGGTACACTGATTAAACTCTTTTAATATACGTTCTTTTGATAAAAAGTTCCCGCTCCAGCTTTCATTAAATAAGTTGGTTAAATAAACTTTAGTAGAGATAATTTCAGAGAGGTTTCTTAAACGTTTTTGACACGTTTCACTCTTATAAGTTTTCTCATCACACTTCTTACTCCACTCATCAACTTCAGTATCAACAATGAGTTTCAAGGTTTCAGGTTTTATCCTATCATTTTTTAAAAAATCGTTTCGTACTTGCTCTCCGACCTGTGACTTAACATTTGTATAGTTAACTTGTGCCAAGCAACTACTCATCAAAGAAGAAGAATCCTTATTGATTAAATTATAATTACTCCAAAAGAGGCTATCCTTAACTTGAAATAGAATTTGGCCTTCAACAAGACAACTTACTGCTTCGTTTTTCTGACTATTTTCAGGCATTGTGCTAAAGAGAGCATACTTGTAACACATTTGTTCATATACATCTTCATCGGTATCTAAACCATACTCATATCCATAGAGAATACTGTATATCATGCAGTGTCGATAATTTAGCGACTCAACGGTAGTGCTTATATTATCAATCTTTATTTTTTCAAATTTCGCATTATCAAAATCTTTAAAATAGTAATTTGTTTCCGGTATTTTAACTATTTTCTCATGTTCAGCATCACTACTTAAAAGCTGTACACCATCTTCTTTTTCCATATTCGTTCGAAGTGATAGAAAAAGTTTTTTTATAAAAAGACTATTATCTTTCATTTTAACAGAGTAATTATAAGGAAGATTCATCACACTTCTAAGCTGGCCAGAGATACCAACTGCAACATTAAATCCGACTTCTAGCTTTTCAATCGTAATCGAAAAATGATTATCATCCTCAAGGTTAACATTCAGTTTATTACCTGAGATTACAATATCATGAGCATCAAGGTTCTCCTCAGTATTAATAATGGAGAGAGCCGTCACCATATTGTTGTTTGTAAGAAACCCGATTTTCCATTGCTTTCCTTTTACAGAGAATATTATGGATTCATGTACTTTCACTTTTGGTTGCACCCAACTTCTAGAATTCACAATAATACTATTGTCCCTTAGAGCATATATTTTTTGTGTCTTTGGACTCTTACCTATTAGTAAATAACTTTCAAACTCTTGAAACATCAGTTCTTGAAAACTCTTTTTCTTAATCGAATTTTTATTTAAAAAATCATTAACTTCTTCTTTAGAAGCGAAGTAGTCGTCTAAGCTTTGAAAATCAAAATTTCTAGATTTTTTATTTTTTGAAAATAATGAGTTTTTTTCAATCTCGATAAAGTACAATGACTCATCGTAATCAATAAAAAGTTTCACTTTTTTTGAGCTATACTCTAGCTGACGTACCTGTACGAACTCTGCACTCACAGAACAAATTGTTATGATAAATAGAAATACTAGTTGATTCACCCACTTCATCAGCTATTTATCGGTAAATGGGGCCAAAAACCTTAAGAATTTGATAATTTTAATCTACTACTGTTTGCACTAAAGAACTTAGCTCTAATTGCCGATAAATGGATGTAAGGTATTCATAAATTTAGGTGGAGAAGCATGAAAAAAATACTTTTAACTACATTACTCGTTTTATCAGTACAATTACAGGCAGCCGGTGGAGGAAAGCTTATTGATCTTTTCCTAACCCAATCAGGACTTGAAACTCTATTTTTAAAAACGGGAATTGAAGACGCAGCTGCTCAAAGAGTAACTCGGTATATATCAAATAGTATTCTAAGCTTTAGTACATCTAGTGATATTCCCTCTAAATCAAAGCTTGTTGAAATTCTAAAGTCGATTAAAGGCAATAAAAGAGATACTCTTTATCAAAAAAAATTACTTCAGCTACTAAATAAAAATTCTGACAATGTTACAAAAGAAGAATTAGTTGATTCAGTAAATAGTCTTATCTATCTAGCAAATCGCTATGGAGTTAAAAATGCCACCATTTTGGCTTGTGCAGACTGTGTATCAGAAACTCTGGGCCGACATGGATTTAAATTTACCTTTGAAGAAATGGCCGATACATCAACAAAGCAACTTCTAGAATCTTATGTACCTAGAAGACCTGATCAATTAAATTATTTCATTACAAAGAAGATGAAAGAACTTGAGTTTGGAGACTATAGTCGAGTTTCAAGAAAGCTTGTTAGACCTAGCCAAGAAAGAACTCTTGCTCTCTTTCTAGCTCTTGCAGAAGAATCAAGCCCTGCATCTCCAAAACAAAGAGAACTTATTAATGCTATTCTTGAGTTTAGTAAAGATTCAAAAGGAAAAGTTCAATTATTCAGCAAAGATAATCAACATATACTTTATGGCCTAGTTGATGATGACTCTATGACAGATGCTATTAGAACAGAATGGATTAGGGTTTTAAAAGAAGCGAGTAACGATCCTTCAGCTGCTAGTAAAAAAGAAGCCTTCTTTAAGGTTCTTCGAAGAGATGCTGGAGACAGTACTGAGCTTAACGATTATGTTAATTCTCTAGAGCTTAAAAAGTGCTTCTTTAGAGTCTGATAGCATAATTACATAATCTCAACGACACCTGGGTCTCTCTTAATAACCATTACTTTAAGAGCGTTTAAAAGCCGTTCGAATCCATCGACATTCTCATACTGAGACAATTCTCTTATCACTCTATGGGCAACATCTCCAACTTCTCTTAAGTTGAATAAGTCCTCTACAGGCATTGATGACCAAAGAACTTCACCAATTGCTTTTTCGTCTAAACTTTCTGGCGAAAACAAAATCTTTCGAACTGATGCTTCATCTAATGATGTAATTTTCATATGAGCACGATGCCCACTTTTTAAGAGTGCTTTTCTAATTCTATCGATCACTCCATTTGAATCAATCTTTGATTGTGCAATTGACACAATTTTTTCTGCCATCTTGCTTTCCATTCTATGATAACGACTCACAAGCTGCCTTGCTTGAGTCTCAGGCAATTTTTCAACAGCATCAGCAACACTTTCTTGAAAAGCTCTCATTGCTTGAAGTGTGGTTTCTTGTGCAATATATTTCTCTAGTCCAAGAACAGACCTTGATTGAGCTTTCATTGACTCATATATAAGTCTTGATCTTGCATTAAAGAACTTCCTCATAATAAGACCATCTGACATCCAAGAGATTGCTCCCACTCGTTTACCAAAGTTTGGTCCACCAATGTGAGGGCCACCTTGTAGAAGCAACATATAAGGCCACTCTCTCTTACGACTAGGTATTTTAATAAAGATATCTGTCAGATCATCCATATTATCCAAAACAAATTTTTCAAGATCTCCACCATTTTTAGCAAGTTGAGCTAATCCATTATCTAGCTCGCGGATCTTATCTCCATACTTAGCAAGTTGTTCAAGACGAAGTTTTCTATACCAGTTGACAACTTTCCCTAATACTGGAATTTTTCCAATATAAGTTTTCCCATCTTCAATATTAGTAACCACTCTCTTCGCCTTATCAAGCTTACGAATATAAGAGCCCATAAATCTCTTCATTGATTTTGGGTTGTGTCCAAAATATCTTGAAACAACTTTCGCAGTTTTGCTGTCAATTACTTTAGGCGTAACCTCGACAACGGTTTTTGATACATAAGGAACAGCTGTTCCTTTCCCTGCCTTCGCAAGATTCTTAAGTCTTTGTAGCAACTGCCCCATTCTCTTTGCCATAGAGTTGGCAGAAATTTTTCCAGATGTGAAAAGATGTCTAATTTTCTTCACTCTCTCCATTGCTTTTACAAATATATGTGGATCAAGTCCATCCGTAAGCATCTTGCTAAGTTTTGCAGCGAGTGCCTTATTTGTTTTACCTATCGTTGTAATAAACTGCTTACTTTGTCCAGCTAGTGAGTTAAATCCAAGAACAAACTTAGCTAAATTTACATCTGCTTCACTTGCTGCGGTTTTTCCAGCTTGACCAGCAAGACGCCATGATTGCTTAAAGCCAACACGACCCGTATTTCTTAGAAGAGTTTTTGTTGAAACTGTAGCAATCTTGGTTCCCGTAACAACGGATCTACTAACAACCCCAATGAGAGGAATAATACTTACTCCTTCAATAATGGTCCAAACCCAATAACGGCTTACGGCATCGGAACTTCCATGAGTAGCAAAACCGTGCCCTTCCATTGACTGCACAAAGTCTTCATTCTTATCTGCTTGTATTTTTCTATTAAATTCTCTACTGACAAGTGTTACTTGCATTGTCATGGCACTTGCTCCAGCTGCAATCATAGCAACTCCAAGCGGGGCACATAGACCACCGGTTACTCCGGTACATGCTCCACCAATTAAAATAGCGGCCATACCAAGAACACCAGCTCCAATTCCAAGCCACATATCAGTCCACTCTTCTGGTGACATTTCATTTATCTTATCCATGATCTTATCCATCTGCTCAGTCGGAATAGATGGGGCACCTGCAAGTTGGTTTATTTTATTCTGTGCTTTTGTCGTAGAGTAAAATAATGTTTTCATAGACTCATGGTCATTTGGCTCTAAATTACAAAACTCATTAAGTTTTAATAATAATTCTTCTTTTCTTTTTTCAGCACTACTTTTAAGTATTGATTTATAAATTGGTCTCTTAAGAGAGTTATCTACCGCTAAGAAGTTCATTTTTGCCTTAAACTCATTATCGATACCGTGCTCTGAAGAGAAATCTTCAAAGTATTTTAATTGTTCTTCTGGTTGACCCTTCATTTTGTAGAGTTTCAAGAAGAAAGAGCTAAGCTTTCCTTCAACAGAATTAAGGGCCTCATCTATTTCAGTTGATACTTCATCTCTAATGACATTATTAGGAATTTTTGCAAGTACACGATCAACGCTATCTTGGTCGATAAGTGTACTATAACTAATATTTTCCAAGTATTCATAATAAGAAGTACTCGTAGTATCTTTAACTTTAAAGAGTGGTGAACTTTCGTCTAAGTGTTGAAACCAAACTGATTTTTTTTCATCATCGCTTAATAACTTATTCCCATGATGTGGATAAACTATTCTATCAATTTTTAAAACTTTAGCGGCATTTTTAAGATTCTTTTTCAAAGAACCCACATGACGATAAAAACAAGCTCTCTGTGAACTTCTTCTTCTCGCTCTAGAGTTTCCTTTATAATTGACTTGTTGACCTTTAGAGAAAGCATCAAGTTCTTCCATGGCCACAAGGTATCCTAAACGTAGCCTTGCCCATGGATTTGAAGCTTTCATTTGTTCGACAATAAATTTATGTTCTGTAGGATTTGCCTCTTCGATTTCGTTACTCATAGAAGCTGTATTCCATAATGCTTTAAATAAATGAAAATGCTTCTTATAGTTTAGAGCTTCAAGCCTCTTGTTAGGAATAAGACCATTGTTATTTCTAAACTCTGATAAATAATTTGAAATATTATGTAAGCTTTCCTCAGCTCTTCCCTTTACACATAAATCACTAGCGTTATACATACATAAGTTGTTAACTCTATATTTTGTATTTTGATCAAGGGCACCAGCCTCAACCTTATCTTTAGCCCAATTACTTAATAGTCCTAGTGCCCATGAAGTCCATACTTGACTACCGTAAAGTGAAGGATAAGGGATACGCATTTTACGACTTAATTTCTTTTCTAAATTCTCAGAAATAAGATCTTCAAAATAATCTATTCCATTTCTTTGCATAACTTCTGCAAGATACTTACTTAGGTTTTGCCTATTAGGTTGAAGTTCAACAACTTCCCCATCAGTAAGTTCAACTTCGTAGACATCATACTCACCAGGAGTCTGAAGAATCTTCTCCAAAACTTCTTTACCTTGATAGGTATAAGTCTTTGTGTCGGCCATACCAAGCCAACCAAAAGTTTCACCTTGAAATTCTTGAATAGCTTCACCAGCTTTCATATCGAGGATTTGATTGAAGTAAGTATAATCATCAATATCTGGTATAATTCTTTGATCTTCTTCCATACCTTTCTGTGCAGATTTATACTGCTCAAATGGCATCATTCCTGAGTAACCATCTTCAAGAGGATTCTTACCTTCACTATTCATGTAAAAGTCCATGAACTGATAATTACCTGCTGAATAAGTTAATCCATGATTTGAAAGAATATTATCTAAAAATTCTTGACCTTGCTGTTTATCATAAGAAAACTTAAGTTCAGAAGGAAGTGAACCATTAAAGTGATTCTTACATGAGTTTGGTAGTTGAATAGGTTTATTATCTCCTAACATCGAAGAATAAATAAAAGTCTGCTGAAGTAACATCTGTAGCGTCATCCATTTTAATGAGCGCACATAGTTTTTAGCTGTTGGTGCTTTTAGTAATGTTACAATGTCTCTGCCCATTGCTTCTGTATCTCTAAACCTCAAACGGCTTCTTCCCCACTTCATATCTTCTATTTTTAAATAGAATGGGTCTGCACTAGGATTTGGTCCCATTGTGATGAGATCTCGGCTATCTAAATCATCAACTGGAAAAAGACGAGTAGGAAACTCTGGAAGTAAGCTTTCGTAAAAGAAAACACCATTATATTCGTTTGGAATATAAGACCTCATGATGACGATGAGGTCTCTCATTGGCATCATAACTTTTGCGATATAATCAATTAAAATCTTCTTTCTTTCATCTGCTTCAATATCTCTGTCGGCCATATATTTCCGAACTTCTTGAAGTAAGAACTCTGCTTTTTTATGGAACTTTCGAACATCTGGATCATCAAGTCTAAAAGGACTTGGCTCTTCTTCTTGTGCTTCTTTCTCCATCACTGATTTTATAACATTATCTATATAGCCAAGCTTTCTTTTACTCTCACACTTAGTAGATTCTTCAGTTGTTTTTTGCTCATCATAAGAAAAATACTTTTGTCCACAAGCATTGGTTTTAATTTGATCGAGATATTTATAAAAAGAACTGTCTTCTGAGTTTACTAAATTATATTCATCTTCAAAGCTATCCATGTTAGCAAGTAAATCATCGATACTTTGATCATCAAGTTCTTCGTCATTTAATTCACTAACTTCTGCTTTTGTATCTTCTATTTTCTCATCACCACAATCTGGCTCTAAATCTTTCCCTTTAACATTTACATAAAATGAATCAATTTCTTTTGTTAATTGATCGATGGAAATATCATGGCCTATCCCAGCTGGAATACGAGCAACCTGAGCAGAGATACTCCCAAAGGCCATAAGTGGCCATAATGTATGAATGAATAAAGACTTAAGAATTAGCCTAATGCTCATATTATCTCCTGTAGATAGGTAATAAGATGCAACACATAGGCCAGTTTTCTGACTTTAAGGTATTAAAATTGCGATGGATTTATTCTAAGAGAATGACCAGATTACTTCCACTGTCTAAACTTTAAACAGTTTGTAAAAACTAAGTGATATGATTACTTTTAAACAAAAAAAGGCCCTCATAAGGGCCCTTCTTCTTAGATCATTTTATTGTCATACTACTCTCTTAAATCTTTTCTTAGAATCTTACCTACATTAGACTTCGGTAGGTCCTCTCTAAACTCATACATTCTTGGAACCTTGTAACCAGTTAGGTTCTCTTTACAAAATACTTTCAATTCATCTTCTGTTAAAGATTCGTCTTTCTTAACAACAAAAATTTTAACAATCTCACCACTTTTTTCATCGGCTACTCCAATTGCAGCAGACTCAAATACTTTTGGATGTGAACTTACAATTTCTTCAACTTCATTTGGATAAACATTAAATCCTGAAACTAAAATCATGTCTTTCTTTCGATCCACAATCTTAAAAAATCCTTTTTCATCCATACAACCAATATCACCACTTTTAAAGAAGCCATCTGAAGTCATCACCTTCGCTGTTTCTTCTGGTCGGTTCCAGTAACCTTTCATTACCTGAGGTCCTTTGATACAAATTTCTCCAACTTCACCAGCAGGAAGCGTATTATTTTCGTCATCCTTAATAACAACTTCAGTTGAAGGAATCGGTAAACCAATCATTCCATTATAGTCTTTTAAATCCATAGGATTGATACAGGCAGCAGGAGAAGTTTCAGTTAATCCATAAGCTTCAATAAGAGGAACCCCAGTTACTTGCTTCCATTTTTCAGCGACAGACTTTTGTACGGCCATTCCACCACCAAGAGTAAGCTTCAATCCACTAAAGTCTACGTCAGCAAAATCTGGTTGGTTTAACAGGCCATTAAATAAAGTATTCACTCCGGTAAAAGCTGTAAATTTCCATTTTTTAAGTTCTTTGATAAAGCCAGGCATATCTCTAGGGTTTGTAATCAAAATATTACGAGCTCCTACTGTTGCAAAAACCATACAGTTCGCTGTAAGCGAGAAAATATGATATAGCGGAAGAGGAGTGATGATAGTTTCCTCACCATCTTTGATATAATCTTTGATCCAAGCTTTTGCCTGCATAATATTTGCGACAATATTCTCATGAGTCAACTCAGCCCCTTTAGAGACTCCAGTTGTTCCACCGGTGTACTGTAAAAAAGCTGTGTCCGAATTAGTAACAGCTGGTTTTGTGAAAGTGTCTGCATCACCACTGAATAAAGCTTCTTTAAAAGAGATAGCATTAGGAATATTCCAACTTGGAACCATTTTTTTCACATGCTTAATAACAAAATTTACGATCAGAGACTTTGGAAAGCCCAAGAGGTCACCAATTCCAGTTGTCAGCACATGCTTTACCGGAGTTTTCGACAAGATCCCCTCTAATACAGAGGCACTGTTTTCAAATATAATAATTGCTTTTGAATCAGAATCATTAAGCTGATGCTCAAGCTCTCTTGCTGTGTAAAGAGGATTTACATTTACAGCAACCATACCTGCTCTCAAAATTCCAAACAAAGCAATTGGATATTGCAAAATATTTGGCATCATCAAAGCAACTCGATCACCTTTTTGTAACTTTAATGTGTTTTGAAGGTAGCTGGCGAACTTCAAAGAGAGAATATCCAACTCACCATAAGTAAAACCTTTTCCCATACAATGAAAAGAATCTTTATTCTCAAATTTTTTGAAAGACTCTTCAAGCACTTCATTAATTGATGAATACTTACTAGTATTAATTTCTTTTTCTACACCATCTTGGTAACTATCATGCCAAACGTAACTCATAAGGATTTCCTTTTATTAATTTGTTATCAACAACTTTTTATGTTTACCGGTAAATTTTAAACTTAAGATTGATTAGAAACAATAACGCCAAGCAAGAGGAAGTTTTACTCTCCTCCAAAGTCAAAATCAAAAATTAGTTCATTCAAGTCTGAAGTATACAATTATTATCAGAAAAGAAATATCTCTAGAAAAAGTGTTTATCACATGATACTTATGCGTTCGGTTTTAAATGAAAGACCTGTGCAGCGGCCATGATCGAATGATCAGTCCAAATTACACAACACACGCTTTAATTGGCTCCGGAGTGGGCCAATTAATTTTTTCCTTTTCAAAGTTTCCGATATAGAATCAACCATGGCCGACAAAAACGATCCACTTAAAGAAGGTATTGACTACAACATTAACGCAAATGGTCAATGGGTCTTTACTAAGAAGTTTCTCTTACAGAGAGGACATTGTTGCGAAAGTGCTTGTCAGAATTGCCCATACGACTACTCCAGTAAAGTTGATCCAAATATACCGTCAGAACTGCAAAAACCTTGGGAAGACGAATCTATTGAAGTCTATGATGGTCTTATTGATGAAGAGTAGCTTTTAACTAACTCGAGCTTACTCTTCCTGTTTAATTTCTTAATCTCAATCTCTCTTTTTAATGCTTCGCCTTTTGAAGAAAAAATTTCTTGATAAACAATTTTTTTCGGCGAGTCAGATCTAAAGAACTTAGCACCTGTTCCATTCTTGTGTTGTTCAAAGCGACGCTCTAAATCAAGAGTAATACCTGTATAAAGTTTATTCTTAGCGGTTTCGATCATGTAAACATACCACTTTATCTCATCACTAATGTGAACTTCTCCTTTTTACTCTCTTTACCATTAATAATTAAACTCACCATATGAACCCCGTCATGATATTTTCGGGTAGATATATTTTTAAAGTGATACTTTTTACTTATAACATGTGGACCTTTTAAAAACTCTCTTTCAGAAATTTTAAAAACCTTCTTCGTATAGCTGCCGTTCTTTTTCAAAAAATATAGAGCAAACTCTAAGCGAACCTTCGCACTCTTTTTCAATGCAAAGCCACCGCTTATTTCTAACTCTCCAGGAAAGTGAACTTTCTTATTAACTGAAAGCTTTAGCCCACTAACATCATTTACTTTTCCGTATCCCATGAGTTCAAGAGCCTCTACATTTCCATTTTTTAACAATGTCCTAAGTCCATGCTTTACTAACTTAAATCGGCTTGGTTTTTTTAACCATTTTCTGGCCTTCGTAATGACTAATTGAGGATGGTCTTTAGAGATATCATTTACGTTATTAGAAACAGATCTTCTTACATACTCAGATGGGTCATCAATCAATTTTTCAAGAATTGGTAACAGTGGCCTTGGGTTATCAACAAAATGAGTTAGCTGAAAGGACCATGGTAGACGAGGACGACATCCTTCACTGGCCAGTCTACGAACATGAAAATTTTCATGGTCGGCCCATCTTAAAAGGATGGCAAGAGTCGTTTCAGTATCTTTTTTAATAAACTTCCTTATTGCAAACTCTGAACTTGAGTACTGAGTTAGCACTTCTAAGGCACGAATTGACTTTCTCCACTGTTGTTTATTATTCATGTCACAAAAGGTACTAATATATTCTGGAAAAAACATTCCTTCAAAACCTCTATACTCTGGAGCAACTTTTAATAACAACTCAACTTGCTTCGAGAAAGTAAGCTCTCCAATCATGATATTAATAACAGAGACGATATGCGCCATTCTCCCTTTCAATTCAAGGTCATTCCACTCACTATTAAAAATTTGTTTTAAGAACTTAGATCTATTGAATGACTTCTCATATTTATAAAAGTCTTTTGCTAGACGAGTAATATAATCAACATTATAGTTATCTTTTAATAAGTCACCCACATCTCTTCCTTTCAGATTATTGTAACATCATCAACTTAACAGAGAGAAATTAATGATAATATTTGTTACAATCAAATAATGGAATCTGAAATAATCCTTTTTTTTGATGGTGAATGTTTTATTTGTAATTACTCCGTGAGAATTATTGAAAAGCTTGATGCATACAACCAATTTAAATATACTTCTTTAAGTTCAAACTATACCAAAGAAAACCATCCCCTACTTAGAAATCAAAACTCGGTTGTAGTTTTTTTTAAAGATAAGTACTTTTATGAATCAGAAGCTGTTCTTCTTATACTTGGGAAAAGTTATTGGCCATTCAGGATAATATCAATGCTATTTAGTTTTGTTCCTAAGAGGTTAAGAAATTACCTTTATCAGTTTATAGCTCGTAATAGATACCGCTTCTTTAAGAAGGTTGAACATTGTTCTTTATTGGATAGTTCCACAAGAGAAAAGCTTATTGAGTGATTACTTTGAGTAAACACCCGTGCCAATTTCTTCATTTCTTGTATTTTTAGTTCCTTTAGAGCTTCTAGTATTTGAGTTATTAAATCTACTTGAGGCTTCGCTAAAAGAGTGCACTTTAAAATGATCTTTTTTATATTTATTAAATTTCTCATGGTATACACAACTATATGAAGAATATTTTTTAGCAAAAACCTTATCTTCATCACCAATAAGACACTTCCCCTTAAACTTACTTAAGGCATCTGTACAATATTTTTCATCTTTTACATATGTCTTATTAACAGCATCACAATCAAAGTCACCATCAACCGTTGCATCGAGACCAACTGTTGCTGCATTCAACAATCCCTTAATTCTTCCAGGGCAAGCTTCTTTTGTGGCAAACCATTTTGAACGTACAAAACACTTTCCAGAGTTATCTTCGTCATTAACACTCCAACGATATTCACAATGCTCATATTCGTCGAACTCATAATCAAGTTTATTTACACAAGAGTTAATTTCATCACAATCGCTTTTTGAAGTTGGAACTGAATCAACACATGAATCTCTTCTCACCATACAATTTTTAATCTGAGTACACTGAGTAACGAGACCATCACAAAAGGTACGAACATCATCTTTCAGATCTCTACACGAGTCTTGAGAAAAAGCACTCGGGCTTAAAGCAATAACCACAAATAAACTTAAAATGTATTTCATATTCAACCTCACCTAAAAATCATATCATAAAGCTTGATTAGAAAAGACAGCATACAGTTTCTGCCTATAAATAAAAATCTGAGAAAATTGATTCTGTTTCTTAATATAAAGAGTGAGTTTGACCCATAAATACTTTAGGTCTTTGTTTTTTAATGATTAATACTACTCTTATGATTTCGTTTTCATACAACCGAGAAAATTACTTAAGTTTATAAATTCGGGCCTAACAGCATCTCCTGGCCGATATCTACCGCCAATTAAAAGTTGCAAGCGACACTCCCAAGGCTTTAGCTATATTGAGCAATAGTGTCTACTTTTTATACACTTAATAGAATACTTACATGGTAGCTTACCTAACTATCTAAATTCATATTCTCAAAGATGGCACACCGATTGCTTATTAAATAGTGTGTTTAATTTTAGGAGATTTATATGAAGAAATTAATTTTACTAACAGCTTTTATCTTAGGATCACTACCTGCTTTAGCTTCACATCCAGAAGTACACTGTGAAACGCCAAGAGAATCAACGAAAGTTGTCCTTAAAGTAAAGTCAGTATCCTTCTCGTCTTCACTAGAAGAATCAGGAAGAGATGTTGCCTCAATTCAAGGTGTAAGAACGAAATACTCAAAAGGTGGATTCACAAAAGTACTATTTAAAGAAGGAAACAAGTATATGTTTCATGTTAATAACTACAATTCGTTTTCTGAGCTTGATGACTACCTAGTTATTCGTTCAAAAACAGGACACGAAATGACTTATCCGCTGAATTGTTCAAAGTAATTTTCAGCGACTGAATTTAAACTTTTTAACAGGGTCATTTCCATCTAATTTACTCTTTGTGGGTGTCTTACCCTGACACCCTTTTACAAAGACTTCCTTTTCTTGATTTATCTGTAACTCTTTTCCAACTTGAATAAAACTTGAGACACGAGTTTTTGATTCTTGGTTATAAAAAGCAACCTCAGCAATATAAGTTCCTTTTAGTTGATCACCACCGTTTAGTGACAAAGGGCTATATGAAACCTCTGGTACCTTTGCCCTTATTCGCTCTATATCTCCCCCCGTTAAAGAGATCATTTGAGGCCGATAACTTCCTTCGATTTTAATATCTTCCATTTTCAGATTATGTCCAAAGGCCGGGCAATTTGTACGACTTAACCTCATACTAATAGATGATGCCGAATAATTCACTCCTACTCCCGTTTTAGCAACGTTTCGAGTATTAGGCTTACCATCTCTAAAGGAGACAAGTTCTACTGAAAAATATCCTATCAACTCTCTTCTCATTGATGACTTTCGTATAATTTTAATAAGCCAAGAGTCAGCATTCTTTTTATTATAAATAGTTTCAAGATCATTTAGACTCACAAGTGGCATATCTATTGTGATCTGAATACCTTTTGAAACCTCTTGCTTACCATAGGCACCGACCTTCCATGTTAACTCTCTAAAGTTTGAAATCTCAGTATTGTTCACTTGTACAAAGAGGCTGGAACCTCTTGAAGTAAGCTCACTTTTCTTTGTACAAGAAGTCATCAAAAAGAGAATAAGAAGAATAACTAATCTATTAATAACCATTCGCTACCTTTATCAGCTTTTATATTAGCTTTACATATTTTTTCTAACACAATTGCTGACTCATATTCATTAACCTGAATCCTTTCTTCATCAACTTCGATTTCTAAGCTTCCCTTTAAAACAACAAAAGATGGAAGGTATCTCCCTTTAATTTCTATGCCTTTATCAAGTTCACCATAAAAGCAGGTTACATCAAAGTCTTTATGAGAAATTAATTTTTCATTATTATTTAAGACTAACTTTTTATTTTTAAAATTTTCTTTACTATTAAAACGACTTGAAAAATCAAGTACGTCCATGGCCTTTTCAATATGTAACTCTCGTCCCTTTCCATTTGCATCTTTTCGATTCCAATCCCAAACTCTATAGGTAATCCCACTTCTTTGCTGAATCTCAACAAGAGTTACACCTTTTCCAATGGCATGAATCGCTCCAGCAGGAACAAGAAAAAAGTCTCCTCTTTTAACTGGATAGAAAACTAAATCTTCATTTACGCTTTTTTCACTATCTACCTTTTTTTTGAAAGACTCTTTGCTGACATTTTCATTAAAGCCTAAGTAAATTCCTGCTCCTTCAACTGAGTCCAAAATAATCCAACACTCTGTTTTGCCTGAAGAATTTTCAGCCATTCGAGCATAGTCATCATGAGGATGAACCTGAACAGAAAGATGATCATTTGTGTCTATAAATTTAACCAAATAAGGTAATTCGCTCTCAGTTGTGAGCTCACTTAAAGATTTACCATTTACTTGAGAAGGGCCCTCTTCTAGATTTGAAACTTCCCAAGTTTCACCTAGATCAACAAGGCTAAGACCTTTTAATTTCGCTAGCTTGTCACTGCCCCAAATCTTTTGAACAATGAAAGGCTTTGTCTTATGTAACTTCATAATATTACCTAGATAAGTACCACAATAAATTGTCAGTTTAAGTGTCTCAATAAAGAGCAATCCAAGCAAGCGGTAAAAGGTAACACCCTTAAACTAAAGGGTTTTAGAGCATATTTTTTCTCAACACTTAATTCAGGGTTACTATCAATTATGACTTTTTTTGAAGAGAAAATGGATATCCCGATCTTACCGATCCCCAATGTTGTGTTTTTTCCAAACACCACACTACCCATTGTTGTAGCGGAGCCTACTTATATTCGAATGGTGAAAGAATGTGTTCATAATAATTCAATGTTAGGTATATCAATGGCCGAGCCAACTCAAGAGTTCGAGCATCATACCAAATACTCTCCACATAAAATTGGAAGTATAGGCAAAGTCATTATCCTTGAAGAATACGAAGATGGTTCTCTCAAAGTTCTTGTTCGAGGGAAATCTAGAGTCCGTCTAAATCATGTTATTCAAAATATTCCCTACCTCGTTTATAACGTTACTCTTTTGCCAGACATTAATAATGGAACAAGTGTTGAACTAGGTGAAAATAAATTGAGTAAACTTAAAGGAATCTTAGATGATTGGATTGATGCTGCTATTCCAGATAGTCTCGAAAGAGAAACTTTCCAAAATAGTCTTTTAGGAACTGCTCACATCATAGATTACCTATCAACATTCTTAGTGGATGACAGAAGAGTAAGACAAATATTACTTGAGAACACTTCTCTACCTGAAAGAGTTCAAATCTTAAGTTCAATCTTAAATGAAAAAGGAGAAGAGCCCGAAAACCCTTTTATGGTGAACGCCATTAAAGATTTTAACTTACTTGATCATAAGTTTAAAATGGTTCACTAAATCTATAGAATCTTAAATATTACATTTGCGACAGTTAAGCCAATACCTGAGACAAGAGGAATTGTTAAATTATCATCAGCAACAATCGAACTCAACTCACCCAACATTCCAAAAAAACCACCCACTAAAGAGAATAAAATTAGAGACGGCGACAATTCTACAAACTGGTAACTATAAAAGAACGTAATGATATAGCATGTGATAAAACCGGCCATCGCTCCTTGAAGACTTTTATTAGGGAGGATCTTTTCTCTTCCAAAAGTAATACCAAAGTATGAAGAGATTGGATCACCAAATATAAGAAACATAGAGGCAAGGATTGCAATATTATTTGAAAATAGCCCAAGGCAGAGACCAACGCCAAGAGCATAAAAAGGAAAGCCACTTACTGAGTTTCTTTCACTTTCACGCATGAAAGGTCCCATAAACTTAAGAACAATTTTATTAATATTTTCATTTTTAATTCTTAAAATTTCTACTGTGAAAGCACATAGACTTAAGCCAATTAAGGCCATGGCCATGGTTTCTTGAGTGAGACCTGAGTTTAAATAAACAAAAAGACCGGCCAACCCTGTACCAACGTGCCAGAACTTTCTTACGAGATGGACATCATTTCTCATCCTCAAGTCATTAGAATCCTTAGACTTCTTCGAAGTATTTAATGTGTCTGTGTATGAGATATTTTCCAAATTCATAGCACTTCCTCTTATTAGTTAATTGATTTGCTCAGTTATATTAATAAATCACTGGATACAAGTCTAGAAAGTTGAACTTTTTACGCATAGCAAGATGCCAGTAAAAAGATATAAAACTTCCATTACATTCTCAGGCAGGCCGGCTATAATATGTTAAGATAAATGGACTTAACGATTATAAATATTTAAAATTACTTAAAAATGACTGATTGGAATAGCGAAACAAATTTAAAAGACCAGTTAAGCTTCAATGGTAACCAAAAGATTTGGGCCATTGGTGGTGGAAAAGGTGGTGTTGGGAAAAGTTTAGTCACAGCTAATCTTTCAATCTGCTTATCTCTAATGGGTTATAAAGTCGTGGCCATAGACCTAGATCTTGGTGGAGCCAACTTACATACTTGCTTAGGCGTTCCAATTCCAGAAAAGACCTTAAGTGATTATTTAACTAAGAAAGTTAGAACACTAGAAGAATTACTTACACCTACTCCAATCCAAAATTTAAGTATTATTAGTGGTGCTCAAGATGATGTGGGTATTGCAAATTTAAAGCATATGCAAAAGGCAAAAATTCTAAGCAAGATTAGAAATTTAGATGCTGACTTTGTTTTAATGGACCTTGGTGCTGGTACGACATTTAATACTCTTGATTTTTTTATTTCAGCAGATCAAGGAATATTAACGGCTCTTCCTGAGCCAACTTCAATTGAGAATACATATCGGTTTATAAAATCTGTCTACCATCGAAAATTAAAAATGGCCGAAGACTTATTAGAAGTAGGTCCGCTTATTGATCAGGCCATGAATGCTCGACTTAATAATAATGCAACTCCAAGTGAGTTAATCGAAAAAGTAATCGAGATAAACCCTCAAATGGGTCATAAACTAAAAGCAGAAATTCAAAGTTTTATTCCGAAGCTGGTTATTAACCAAGTTCGAACACAAGCCGATATTGATATTGGTTTTAGCATGAAGATTATTTGTAAAAAATATTTTGGAATCAATTTAGATTATATCGGATACCTAGAATACGATGCAACAGTTTGGCAGAGTGTGAAAAAGAGAAGACCACTTCTAATGGAATTTCCAAACTCTGCTCTGGTCTCAAATTTTGACAGAATTGTACATCGTTTACTTAAAATTTAAGAGGGAAAATGGTCGGATCAAAAAACTATTATGACATTTTAGAAATCCCTACCGATGCCTCACAAGAAGACATTCATAGAGGCTATACTCGAGCCAAGAATGCCTATTCTCAAGACAGCCTAGCTCTCTACAGTTTAATGACGAAAGAAGAATGTGATGAAATTTTAGATATGATCGAAGAAGCTTTTACTATCCTTTCTGATCCTACAAAAAGAAGACAATATGACGATGCTAGAGGCATAAATAATCAAAACCTCAACAATATAACTTCTTTTGATATTCAAGCAAGCTTTGAAGACAATACTAACCATCAATTAAATCAAGCAACCCCAACCACTCAAAACTCCATGTCGAAAATTGTGGCCAAAAAACGATTTACTCTAGAGTTTGACATTGATGCAAACTTTGAAAAAGAAATTGAAAAAACAGTTGAGTTTACAGGAGCTTTTCTTAAAAAAGTTCGCATGTATAAAAATGTTGATATTAATCGAATGGCAGATATGACAAAAGTGAGTAAAACCTACATCATCAATATTGAAGAAGAAGAATTTAATAAGCTTCCTGCTACGGTCTATGTCAGAGGCTTTGTTTACCAAATTGCCAAATGTCTAAAGCTAAATCCAGAGCTCGTTGCAAACTCCTTTCTCTACCGATTGAAAAGCTGGAGAAATGACAATACCCTCTAAAATGAGCGAAACAAAAAAGTTCCAGATTACCGTTAGCCATGAAGCCCTTCATTTTAAAAGACTCGATAAACTTTTAGTTGATCGATTCCCTGATTTAAGTCGAAACGTTATTAAAAACCTTTTTGAAAAAAATAATATTTACGTAGAAAATAATCCAAACATTAAGCTTGAACTAAAGAAGCTTCCTCCTTTAGGAACAGAAATTATTATTCTTATTCCCGAACCAGAGCCTTCCGAAGCACAACCGGAAAATATCCCACTAGAAATTTTATTCGAAGATGAGCATCTTGTTATTATCAATAAACCAGCCGGTATGGTCACTCATCCAGCTCCAGGCAACTACACTGGAACTTTAGTAAACGCCGTTCTTCATCACTGCCCTGATCTACTAGGCGTAGGTGATCAAAAAAGACCTGGCATTGTTCACCGACTAGATAAAGGAACGAGTGGAGTCATGGTTGTTGCCAAGACTCCAGTTTGTCACGCTGGTCTTGTTAATTTATTTTCCACCCATGATATTACTCGAGAATATGAAGCTCTAATTATGGGAACAAAGTTTTTACCAAGCGGTACTTTAGAAAGTCATATTGGAAGAGACCCAAACAATAGACTCAAAATGGCCAATAATGTACGAAATGCCAAAAAGGCCATCACCCATTATAAAGTGAGTAATTTTTATGAGAAAGTAACTCATGCAATTATGACTCTTGAAACAGGAAGAACTCATCAAATTAGAGTTCACTTATCAGGCCTATTGAAGGCCCCTATTCTTTGTGATGAAACCTACGGTAACCCTAAACAACAACTGAAACGAGTCCCAAGTGGCTTAGCAAGTCTACTTAAGGATTATCCTCATCCACTTTTACATGCTAGAAAACTTGGCTTTGTTCATCCCATAACAAAGGAAGAAGTTCTTTTTGAAAAAGAGCCACCTGAAATATTTAAGAAGGCGCTAAATGTTCTCAACCAAGTTAAGTAAAGGAATGTTTTCAATTACAAAAGAAGATCCGGGCAGTGATTTTAAACGGCTCAATCAAATACATAGTAATATCGTGATGAACTCAAAAAATATTCAGGAAACTCCTCAGGAAGCTGATGGAATGGTCTCTTTCTGGAATGAATCACCTATCAAGCTGGCCATTAAAACAGCGGACTGCCTACCAATCGTCATGATAGGTAAAAATGGCGTCGCTCACCTTCATGCTGGATGGAGAGGTCTTAGTTCAAAAATCTATCAACACAAATTAATCGAGGAAATTGAACCAATTGAGTACTATATTGGACCCCACATTAAAGATTGCTGTTTTGAAGTACAGAGTGACTTTTTAGCCAATTTTCCTAACGATAAAGAGTTATTTTTGAAAAAGAACGACAAAATTTACTTTTCCCTGACAAAGAAAGCTCAAAAAGATTTAGAATATTTATACCCTAAGATTAAAGGAAGTATTGCAAAAGAATGCACCTGCTGTGCTCGAGAGTTTTTTAGTTATAGACGCGACGCAACTGCACAGAGAAACTGGAATTTGTATCAATATACTAGTAACCTTTAAGACAAATTATAAAAGGATAAAATAAAATGGAAGAAACTAATTTTTTCAAAAAAGCCAATACCACTCAGCATTTAATCTATTCAGTTTGTGCACTTGCCATGATTGCACTAGGTATTTATCTCACAAACCATTATTATGCTGTTAAGTTTCCTGAAGGCCTAACACCAACCTCAATGTGCGATATTAATAGTTACTTCAATTGCGACATTGCTACACATAGTAAGCTAAGTAATATTGCAGGAATACCAATTTCTATTTTTGGAATGATGATTGGCTTCATTGCGATGTTCGGATATATGTTTCAAAACCCTCGTTTTGAAAAAACACTAACTTTATTCCTAACCGTAAACTTTATCGGCTGTGTCTCTTTATTTCTCTACAGCCTTATTGCTCTCGGTGGTTTGTGTCCATTCTGTTTTCTTTACTATGTCTTCTCTTCAGCATTATTTTTCTTATTATTTAAAAGATGTAAGTGGGGTGGTTTTGATCCATTATACTTCCTTTCTTTTGGGGTCATCATACTGATTGCTGCAGGAATTTCTTTTTCAGTGACAAACTCGAAGATGGAAAAGATTAGTAAGATTGCACCTAGCCTTATTGGACAATTTAATAATTTAAAAGATCTTGGAGCTCCATCTTTTGAGAGTGAGTATCGTCTAGCAAGTGCAACTGAAAAATTTGAGGATGCTCCTATTCAGATAACAAAATTCAGTGATTTTGAATGTCCAGCATGTAAGGCCTTATCAGAGCAGTTCCATTCCATCATGAAAGAGTATAAAGGAAAAATAAATATCCAATATTTCTTCTTTCCACTTGATCACAACTGTAATCCTGCCATTCAAAGACCTCTCCATGTAAATGCATGTAATGCAACTTACTTATCAGTTTGTTTACCAGAAAAATTTCCTGTTATTGAAAAAGAACTTTTTGATAATCAAGCCAATTTTTCAAAAGAACTTTTCCTGAAAATTGCAAAACGTGAAGGTGTTCTGGAATGTTTTGAAAGCAAGGAAACTAAAGATAAAGTTGCTAAGTATTTAGGAGAAGCAAAACCTTTTAATGTTAGTAGTACTCCTACTTTTATTCTTAACGGTAAAAAAATTGAAGGTGTACTTCCTACTAACCAAATTAAAATTTTGTTAGACGAAGTACTAAGAGCAAGCAATAAATAATCATGAGTAAAAAACCGAAAAGGGAGATCCCGATTCTTGGATCTCCTATCATTGAAACTCATTGTCATCTCGATCACCTTCAAGAGAATGACCCTCTTTCTACCTTAAAAGAAGCCTTTAATGTTGGTATCGAAAAAGTTGTAACCATTGCAACAAATCCTGATAACCTCGATGTTGTTTTAGATCTCGCAACTCAAGATAAGAATCTTTTTTGCACTCAAGGTATTCATCCTCATAACGCTAAAGATTGCACCGCCGATACAATTCTTAAAATCGATAATCAGTTAAAAGAAAGTAAGGTTGTTGCCGTAGGCGAGATCGGTCTAGATTATTACTACAATAAAACGCCAAGAGAAAAGCAAATTGATGTTTTTAAAGAACATCTCGAACTTGCCATAAAACATGAGCTTCCAGTTGTTATTCACAGCAGAGATGCTGAAGATGATACTATTGAGATCCTAAATCAATATGCTCCGAGAATGAATAAGAAAGGCGTGATTCACAGTTTTACTTCCGAACTAAGACTAGCTGAATGTGCCATCTCTCATGGTTTCTATTTAGGCTACAACGGAATCATCACCTTTAAGAATGCTCAAAATGTAAGAGACGCATTGGCCATTACTCCTCTTAATCGTATACTCACTGAGACTGATTCTCCTTATCTAACTCCGATCCCATACAGAGGAAAAGAGAACGCTCCCAAGTACCTCCCCTTCATACTGGAAAAGATTGCCGAGATCAAAAACGTCAGTGTTGATGAGGCTTTGAAAGTAACTTATCAAAATGCTCACGATTTATTCTTTCGTTTAACGAATTAACCTCCCTTAAAATAATAAAACTCCGATAAGAAGTAATGATTAAGATATTCATTACTCTATTTTGCATTTCCACTTGGGCACAAAGCTATGCTCAGCAATTCCAAGTTTATGATATGGAGTCAACCTCTAGAGAAGGAGTCTTTGATCTCTCAGCAAACCCAGACCAGCTCAGATTAGACTGTGATAGCTTCCTTCACGGCATAAGTAACTCAAGCACAGGTGAATTTTTAAGCCTCTCAGAAAGAGAGTGCTATGAATTGTTTTTCACCTTAAAAGATTATTTAAACGAGAGTGAACAAATGTGTCTTGCCATTGATTTTGAAACTAAACAGTTTGATTATTGGAAGGCTTATGAAGGATGTCTTTAAATTTACTTCCGGCTCTTGATTTAACTCTATTAAATTCTAAAATTTTATCAACAGTATCTAACCCTAAAACATCTTGAACTTCTTCAAATACTTTAAACTGTACATCTGTTGAAGTTTCCAAGTCCGCATGTGGTTCTGGTCTGAGTTCATTAACGACATTTGTAATTTCTTTATTTCTTGCCACATTAGGCCCGTCATTAAAAAAGTAATCGGCGTCACTAATAATATTCACATTCTTTCTAACATTTTGAGGAATAATATCATTATCCATACCAATAGAATCTAAAGTCATCAGAAGATCAACTCTTCTAAAACCATTTTCGAGATTATTTAATTTTTCAGTAACACCTACTGCCGTGTCTCCACCCATTCCATGACCAACTAAAACCACAGGCTGGGCCATATCTCTTTTGAGAATCTCTTCAACAATTTTATCTTCCTCATCCCAATTATAAAATTCGGAAGAAGGTAGATGAGCCGACATTCCCTTGAGACCATCCATTCCATCACTAAAAGGGTTTATTGAAAAACCACCAATGAACATTATCGCTGGACGGTGAATCGTTTTAGATTTCATTTCTATTTTTTTCGCTGAATCAATTTCTGATATATCTTTCGACTCTGATGAGAAACTCGGGAGACCAAGGTTTGTGACACCAGGAGTTTTAAAGGCCTTGGTCAAAGTAGAGGCCGCTTCCCCTAATAACTTCTTTCCTAGACTACCAGTTTCTTTGCCTTTATTTTTTATTTTATCCAAGGGCTTTGTAATCTCGTCACCAGCTTTTTTGACAACGTCTTTTGCTTCTTCTCCAAGTGTTTTCGACTTATCGCTAATTTCAGTTGAAGTAGCTTCACCTAAACTCTCTTTTAGCCCAGTATTTTTTAATGCTTCTTTAGCAGATTTACCTAAGGACTTAGAATTAATATAATCCTGATGGTTTTTATAATGTATTACTCCACTTCCTACTTTCATAGCAATATTTTAACAAGGTGTGACAAATAGGTCTGCTAGGGAAAATATGCCTCAAAACGGCCTAAGAATAACCAATCAAAGCTACCCAAAAGGGGCTGAACATGATACATAGCTACGATATATCAGTTATTTAACTAATTCTTAGGAGTTTCAATGTCTAATTTAAGAGTGGCCATTAATGGAATGGGAAGAATCGGAAGAACCATAATCAGAGAAATTGTTAACAGAAACATCTCTGGACTAGAGGTTGTTGCTGTAAATAACCCAGGTGACCCTGACCCATATATTCATTTACTGAAGTACGATTCAGTTCATGGCACTTTTAGTGCAGATGTAAATCACGAAAAAGGTGCAGATACTTTTTCAATTAATGACAAACAAATCAAATTTTATGGAATAAAAGATCCAAGTGAAATTCCATGGAGTGATCAAAAAGTTGATATTGTTATTGATGCAACTGGAAGATTTAAAGACATGGAAGGCCTAGGAAAACACAAAAGAGGAACTGTTAAAAAAGTTATTATGTGTGCTCCAGGAAAAGATCTCGACGGTACATTCGTTGTTGGTATTAACCATGAACAATATAACAACGACACTCACCATATTGTTTCTAATGCAAGCTGTACGACGAACTGTCTCTCACCTGTAGCAAAAGTTCTTAATGATAAGTTTGGAATTGAAAATGGGTTCATGACTACAATTCATGCCTATACTTCTGACCAACAACTTCTAGATGGATCCCATAGTGATCTTCGTCGAGCTAGAGCGGCAGCACTCTCAATGATTCCTACAACAACAGGAGCAGCAAAAGCTGTTGGACTAGTGATTCCAGAACTAGAAGGAAAGCTAGATGGTTTTGCCATCAGAGTTCCTACTCCAAATGTTTCAATGGTAGACCTCAATGTAAACTTAAAGAATAAAGCTTCAATTAAAGAAGTAAATAGTGCTCTTACTGAAGCAGCAAACTCAAGTCTAAAAGGAATTCTAAAAGTTGAATGCCTTCCGCTTGTAAGTCAAGATTATCAAGGGATGAGAGAATCAAGTTGTGTCGATTTAGAGTTAACTAACGTAATTGATGGAATGGTAAAAGTTGTTGCTTGGTACGATAATGAAGCTGGTTTCTCAAATAGAGTTATCGACTTAGCCACTCATATGGGTAGCAAACTTTAGACTATAAGGATTAAGTAATGGCCATCAAGTTTATAGATGAAGCAAATATTGAAGGTAAAAAAGTCATCGCGAGATTTGACTTTAATGTTCCGCTTTCAAAAGATGCAAACCCTACAATAACAGACACTACAAGAATTGATATGGCCTTAAAGACTATTAATTTTATTCTTGAAAAAGGTGCTTCTAAACTTATTCTAATGAGCCACCTAGGAAGACCTAAGGGACAATTCGACGAGAAGTATTCATTAGAGCCAGTTGCTGCGTATTTAAGCGAAAAGCTTGGTCAAGATGTGGTCTTAACTGAAAGCTGTACTGATTCAGGTATTAAATCATATCTTGGTTTTAATGAATCAAAAGTTATTCTTCTTCAAAATTTAAGATTCCATCCTGAAGAGACAAGCAATGATCATGAGTTTGCAAAAAAGCTTGCTAGCTACGCTGACCTCTATGTTAATGATGCCTTTGGCACGGCCCATAGAAAACATGCCTCAACATACGAGATCAATACTTTCTTTAAAGGAAGAGCATATGGTGGCTTCCTTCTACAAAGTGAAATCGATGCTCTTAACAAAATTGTTGAAAGACCAACGACCCCTTTCATTGGTATTGTTGGTGGAGCAAAAGTAAGTGATAAAATTAAAATCATTGAAAAATTATTAGTAAGCGTTGATAAACTTTTAATTGGTGGAGCTATGGCCTATCCATTTCTAAAAGCTCAAGGCCATGATATTGGAACAAGTCTTTGTGCTGACGAAGATTTGAAGCTTGCTAAGAATATTCTGGCCCTTCCTTATAAATCTAAGATCGTTCTTCCAACTGATCATTTAGCTAGTGAAGAGTTTGGTGGAGCACCTGTTCAAGTGAATGAAAAAGATATTCCTGAAAACTTGATGGGTCTAGATATTGGACCTAATACACTAGAGCTTTATCGCTCTCATCTTGCTTCAGCTAAAACAGTTCTTTGGAATGGACCAATGGGTCTTTTTGAGAATGAAGTTTATAGTAAAGGAACATTTGGAATTGCTGAAACACTTTCTGAACTCCAAAATGCTTTTACTCTTGTTGGCGGTGGTGACAGTGTTGCAGCTGTTAATAAAGCAAAGCTTGCTGATAAAATTTCACATGTCTCTACTGGCGGTGGAGCTTCTTTGGAATATATTGAAAACGGAACACTACCAGGAATAAAAGCACTTCGGTTTGGAATTTAACAAAGGTATTATCATGTCTAGAAAGAAATATATGCTTGGAAATTGGAAGATGAATCATGGTCTTGAAGAAATAGATAACTTTCTTTCTGATCTAGATAATCCATCCAGTTTCAATTGTTTCTGGGGAATTGCCCCTCAAGCAATTCATATCTTAAGAATGATTAAGGCCAAAAAAAGAAGTCCTAATTTAAAAGTTGGCTCACAAAACTGTAGTGAAAATGACTTCGGAGCTTTCACTGGAGAACTAGCAGTTCAAACTCTCGTTGAAGCAGGCGTAGACTTCACTCTTGTAGGACACTCTGAAAGAAGAAGCCTCTATTCTGAAAGTGATGAACTCATTAATGCAAAAGTAATAAAAGCTCAAAGTGAAAACCTATTACCTGTTTTTTGCTTAGGTGAAACTCTGGAAGAAAGAGACTCAGGAAAAATGGAAAATGTTCTAGAAGGACAACTTCTTTCTGGCTTAAAAAATGTAGATTCTAAAAATATCGTTATTGCCTACGAGCCTGTTTGGGCCATTGGAACCGGAAAAACAGCGACTCCAGAACAAGCCGATGAAGCCCATGCCTTCATCAGAAAAGTAATTACTGAAAAGCTTGATTGGGACGCTAACAAAATTTCAATTCTCTATGGTGGGAGCGTAAAACCTGCCAACGTAGTAGAACTGCTAGGAAAAGAGAATATCGACGGTGCCCTAGTTGGAGGAGCGAGTTTAACTGGAGCTAGTTTTAGCGCTCTTTGTAAAGCCGCAAGTGACTGATATTATGTACAAGGGTCTTATATTAGTTGTCATTTTTGGCAACTATTTGTTAAAAGTAAAAAATTAAAATGAATGAAAGGATTTATAAATGACTACTACTCTAATGATTTTTCAAGCTGTTGTTTCTGTTTTACTAATAATTGTCGTATTACTTCAATTTGGTAAAGGAGCTGAAGCAGGTCTTATGCAAGGTGGTGGTGCCGAGAGTGTTTTCACAGGAAACCAGCAAGGCAATATAATGATCAAGATTACCATTGTCCTCTCAGTTCTCTTTTTAGGTAATTCAGTATTTTTAGCAAGAATTCAAAGTCATAAAAGCTCAAATTCTCTTTTAGATAATGAAGCCCCAGTTTCAAGGCCACTTAACTCAGATGCAACAACAACAAAACCAGTTGAAGCTAAAAAAAATGAGCAGCCGGCAGAAGAAACTAAAAAGTAAGATACATAATGAAAACTGAACATGTAGAACTAATCAAGAAAGAATTTCAACATCTTGATAGTATCTTTTTCAATTCAGCATATTTCGGACCTAGCCCTTACAGTGCAAAACAAAAAGTTATGCAGGCCCTGCAAAAAGAGCTTAACCCTAGCTTTTACGAATACAACAACTGGATCGGTGTTAGTGAGCGATTAAGAGTGCACTTCGCTAGGCTCATTGGATGTAAGTCTGATAATATCGCCCATCAAACTTCAACCTCAGATGTTATTAGTATTGTGGCCAATGGATTTAACTTTAAAGAAGGCGATGTCGTCTGTTCGATAAATAACGATTACCCATCAAATGTTCTACCGTGGATGCTGGCCAAAGAAAGAAAAGGCATAGACTTTCGTTTGCTAGACCTTGGCGACGAGGTTCTACCAACAAGACAATGGCTTGAGAAAACTCTCCCTGCAAATACGAAAGTTTTTAATGTTTCACATGTTACTTTTGACACCGGAAAGCTCGTTGATATTTTAGAAATTGGTAAACTGTGTAAAGAAAGAGGAATCCTCTTTGTTGTGGACGCGACCCAAAGTCTCGGTGGCCGTGCCATTACACCAGAGGAGCTTGAGAATATTGATGTTCTTTCTTGCAGTAGTTATAAATGGTTACTTGGGCCCTATGGCCATGCCTTTGCCTATTTCAGTCAAAGTGCAATCAATAAAATACAGCATCCAAGAGCAAACTGGATTACTTCACCTAATAGCAAAGTTGTCTACAATCTACTCGATTATACTACTGAGACACTTCCAGGAGCTCGTAAATACGATCGTGGACAAGCCTCAAATATGCTTACCAATAGTTGTCTTGAGGCCAGTGTAGAGTTCTTAGCTTCAATAGGCTTAGATAATGTTCAAAGACACAATGAAGAGCTAAGAGATTACTTTTTAGAAAATTACCCAAAAGAAAAATACAAAATGATAACTCCTAAAGAAAATATGGCAAATATTCTTTGTATTAGAGCACTAAGTACAGAGCCAATCACATTAGAGAGAGAGTTAAAATTTAGAAATGTTGACGTAAGCATTAGACAAGGAAATATTCGCCTAAGCTTTCATATCTTCAATACAAAAGATCAGGTCAAAGAGCTTATAAGAGCCCTCGATATTTAAGCTGGTTTCTTCTTCGGTTCATTAACTTTAACTTTACCAAAATCATCTGCATCTTTTTTCAAAAAGTCATCTCGCTGAACTTTTGCTTTTGGCTTTCGAAGAGGCAAAACATTTTGAGGCTGACAAGGATCAAAATCATCAGGAAGTTCTTGATTAACTTTTCCTTTCAATAATATATTTGAAACATTTTGAGTGAAGACTTCAAAAATCTTAGGATCAATCTTTCTTCCAACAGAACGAGACATAACCTGTATTGCATCTTCTGTGGCAAGAACTTCGTGGTAACTTCTCTTTGTCGTTATGGCATCATAAAAATCGGCAATCGCTGTGATACGAGCGTAAACATGAATATCATCTCCATGAAGCCCATTAGGATAACCCGTACCATTATAGTTTTCATGGTGCTCTAAAATAACTCTTTTAATAACTTCAAAATCAACTTCACCATCTCCGCTACAACAGTGACTCTCCATTAACTCATGACCGTATTCCGGATGTTTTTTTATGACAGAGAAGTCATCTTCGTTAAGCTTGCCAGGATTGTTAATAATCCGTGTAGGTATTTTAACTTTCCCCAAGTCATGAAGTAATCCACCCATGCCTGCAATAATTAACTCTTTCTTTGATGCATTTGGTTTTAGTGCTTGAAAAATTGATATGGAATACATGGAAACATTTATAGAATGATCATAAGTATAAAAATCATGAAAACTTAAATTCGCAATAAGCTCTTGAACTTCACTAACATCATAGCCCTTAATCACATTAACCATAGACTCAACGGAGTCTCTACATCCTTGAATCGTTTCTTCAAGAACTTCATTAGTAAATTCTTTTTCTTCCGAAAATATTCTATCAAGATAAACAATCGCACTATCTTTGATAACATCAGCTTTCTGAATATCACTTGCATCTTCATTGTGAACTAAGCTTTTTAAGTACTCATCTCTTTGACTTTCTAAAACGTATAATTGGTAATACTTTTTCTTAAAAGAAACTAAGTCATCAGCTGACATAGAGTTTCCATTTGCAAAAATTTTTACAAATTTTTCTCTCGTTTCATGAGTAGATGAGTTAATAAATAAGTCATAAGGGAGATTTTGATCAATCAAGATCAAATCAAAAGATACTGAAAAAAAGCTATCACTTGTTAAGTTTTTTACCATAATAAATACACCACTTAACTCTTCGGTAATTAAAGCGAATATATCAAGGTATTTATTATAGCATATGGTATGTAACTACATGAAATTAGGTTATTTTGACTGAAGATACTCAAAAAGCTCATTTAGCCCTTTTTGCTTTTTCTTTCTAATTGGCTTTTTTGGAACTTCCAACTCTTCCTCTTTAACATTTGATGAGGCCTTAAGACCCTTTGCCGGATTTATCGTTCTTTTTTGCTTAAAATTTTTGAATTCTTCTCTCTCTTGAGCTTGGCTACACTTTATGGTCCTGCCATCGATTAGAGCACCATTTAAGCCCTTTATGGCCAGCTGTGCTTCCTCTTCACTCATTGTAACAAAAGCATAACCTTTCTTTTTCTCTGAGCCAGATTCCTTAGCAATACTTATATTTCCAACTGTTCCATAACGAGAAAATAAGTTCATTATCCCTTTCTCATCTCTTTTATAGTTTAGATTTCCAATATATACAGTTACTTCTTGGCTTTTATTTGCTTCTAACATGTTATTCCTAAGGCTCAGTGTTTCACGCAACATATCATTTATTACTTGTAAGTCAACTTGCCTTGTATTTGTTATCTAAAAACAAAAAAACCGGCATTAAAGCCGGCTTTTTCATATATAAATTGTTTAAGACTAATTTCTAAAACGGGATATCATCTGAAGTGAAGTTAGAATCTGTTGAGATATCATAATCTTGATTCATAACACTTCCATTAGATGGACCAGCGTTTTGTTGCTCTTGCTGTCTTCCAGCTGAATCCCCAGTTCCTTGAGATGCTTGACCACCAAGAAATTGAACATTCTTCGCTACGATTTCTGTTGTATATTTCTTTTGACCTTGTTGATCTTCCCAAGATCTTGTTTGAAGTGAACCTTCAATAAATGCTTGTCTACCTTTTGCAAGATACTGATTACAAAGCTCAGCAAGTTTTCCCCAAACAACAATTCTATGCCATTCAGTTCTCTCTTGTTTTTGACCACTTTTATCTGACCAAGATTCTGAAGTTGCCATAGAAAAGTTTGCAACGGCTGCTCCGCCTGGTGTGTACTTAAGCTCTGGGTCTTGTCCTAGTCTACCAATTAAAATTACTTTGTTAATACCACTCATGGTGTCTCCTTGTGTGTCGCTGAACAATGGGAATATTCGTTAGGGTCCCGTTGTTACTGCTTGTTGTTTATCAAAAGAACATATATCGCTCTTCCTAGAAATAGAAGTAAGAATTTCTATTTTTTTCTTGCTGACACAGCTTCAAGGAGTGTTTTTTTAACACACTGCTAACACTTAAAAATAATTAATGGATCAGGAATCTGCGAAATAATTTTGAACTAAGAGAGATCAACATTTGATTGAGTTTCAGGCTCGGCCACATCTATCGGCTGTTTTACCTGCCAAAACTCAGAGACAAGTCTTCTTGCAACCTTAACATCACGTTTATACCAACTAGCGTTAAAACCACAATGAGGACAAGAAACTTCCTTACTAAAAAGCAGTCTTCTAGAACCTTCAAAACCACCTAAATAAATGAAGAAGCAAAACACACCTCTGTAATCCATAAGTGGCCAAAGAAAAAATGAAGTTACAATTGTTAGTAATAAAATCTGTGCATAATTTTTTGCAGTTAAACGATGTGATACAGAGATTGCCCTAGGGACACTACAGAGTGGACAGTAAAATTCCATCGCTGCATTCTTATAACGGTATGGCCTAAAGTCAGGATTTTTTGAAAATTGCTGAATGGCCACACTACCTCCTAGTAAGTCACTAAGGATATTTTAACAGAAAAGAACGAGGCTTTATTAGAGGGAAAAGGCTACCTAACCCACAATATTAGCTACTTATCTTTATTTTATAGAAATTAAAAAGGCCACCGAAGCCCCCGCGAGCCCCGGTGGTAGATTGCATCGTTAGAAACTCTCAAATCAATGAAAGCTTTTCTGAAAAGTGATGCTGGAAGGGCACGTCACACATCTTACGTTCCACATCTAGGGTTGTGACAATTCCCTAGAACACCCTATAAGCTTCAAGTGTTGTTCCAAGTTTTCTCACCTATCTTTAAATATTTAGCCACATAATTGACGCTCCAAACTGGCTCCAGTAGCATTAAGACACTACTTTTTAAGGGCTTAGCTCGAGGGTTTAGACTCTTATGTCTGCAGAAATTTCTAAATTTAGAAAGCAAATAATTCACAAAGAAGAAGGTCAGCTTAGCATTTTCATGGGCATGACTCTTTTAGTAATTGTTAGTTTTCTAGCTTTCATTATTAATGTTGGACTCTTTGTAAAAGCAAAAATAAATCTACAAAATGCTGTTGATGCTGCTGCCTACTCCGGTGCTTCAGTACAGGCCAGACAACTAACAAATATCGCTTGGCTCAACTGGGAAATGCGAAATACTTACAAAGAATGGATGTTCAAATATTATGTATTAGGACAAAAAAAATTAGAGTCAACGAAGCTAGATGGTGGAGGAAATGTTCCCACCGCTCTTAATAGACCAAAGATGAATTTTCGTCTTCGTCCTTTTTATGAACCAACACAAAGTGGTTACGACCCTACTATTTTTGATTATTATAATGTCCCGAGCATTTGTATTGATTACGGAAGTTCTCACCCGATTTGTCATATAGCTTCGGTCCCAGGTCTACCAAGATTTAATACTGTTGGAATGCCTTCAATTTCAGAACACCATGAAAGTTTCTTAAACTCACTTGTTTCAACTAAGTCAGATGCATGTTCCTCCCGTTCAAATGTCAACATGGGAACGGCCATGCTCTGGGCCTACGGAACAAGGAACTCTGCTTTATTTTCTGATGTTCCAGATATCGCTTCTTCCAGACCAGGTGCTTGGACAGAATCACTTGAGCTTGCTTTGAGAATGAGAAACTTAGAAATGATTATGAATCTTCCCCCAATCTCAGAGCCAATTTGTTTACAGCCAAGTTCAGTTGCTTGTATTCCAGCTTCTGAGTTAGATGATAAAGCTCCTTCAGTTCCTCTTTATGAAAGACCTATTAAATCCTTCTGGAGTGCCTTTCGAAATTTAGGTGGAGGAGCATATAAAGAAGATATAAGTGATCCATTTGTACAAAGTTTTCGTTTAACGGAATTAAAACCAAAACCATTAAATGTTGACCCTAACTCACTTAGTGGATTTCTTATTCCTCCAAGTGCTGGAACAATTGGAGAAGAAGGTTCTACTCCATTTGAAAAACATTATGTTGATCTACAAGTTTATCCAATGAACTTAGTAACTTTTTATACAACTTTTGTAACAACCACTGGAGAATTTAAAAATGAAGGTGTTAGTTCTGAATCGGATTGTGCTGGTGTAAAGACTGCTCTTCCAGTACCGGGCTATATTCTTGGCTTTACCAAAAATCCAGAAGTCCTTACCTACTACCCTGTCAAAGGTGAGGCTGAGTTCGTAGGACTCTTTTTTCCTTTCACTGAAACATCAGGAATAAAACTCACGGCCTATGCTGCGGCAAAACCTTTTGGTGGAAGAATTGGTCCAAAGCTTTTTCAAATTGAAGGTGAAACAGTTATTAAGCCAAGAAGTGAAGCAGAGAAAAGGCTAACAGTTCCTTATTTTAGTGCCATTGATACAGCACCAGTTGCAACTGCTGGGGGAGGAATTAAAGCCGGTTTTCCCATTCCTACGACTGTTGATTTTTGGGCCTCAGCTTCAAAGCTTACAATTGGTGGTAACCCAACAACTGGTGAGGATATTGGATACGGAATTCCAAATCTGATTTATGATTTTGAATCTATAAGTGACATTCAAGGATTAGGGTATAACTACGCAACAGACATTTCCATACTAGCAAAAGCGGCAAGTGATACAATGGCCTATGCTGCTGTTCAAGAAGATCAAGGACTCTACGACATTAAACAATTTGAAATGTTCGCCGCCAATCAAGTAATCGGTGGAGGCTCTGTCTTAAGAGGTCGAGATGTTCTTCAGTCTATTTATAATGTGAGAAAACCAACCCGCTATGAAGCAATGAACTACCTTATTCCTGTACTTGGAACTGGTGATTCAAATCCAGTGGACTGGGACACTCAAGGCTATGCGCAAGAGGTACTTAGGGATCCACAAACAGATACTCCCTTTTACGAGCTGTACGCTCCGCTGTTTGGAGAAAATCTCCTCTACCGAGAGATCACAGAGTTTACTAATATTATTGAAGGTTATTTAAATGCTAATGAAACACAAATTACAAAATATCTAGACGCGCTTAAAGAAGTTAGGGAGCAGATTCTTACGGAGTCAGCATCAAGTACCAGAGGTGGTGACTCTTACCAAGCGGCTGCAGACAGTATTTATAAACTCCCTTTAAACGTGGACTTTCCAGAAACTGACCCACAGTGTGAAAAGTTGAGTATGGCCCAAAAATTTAATACATTCTTCTTCGGTACTTCAGTTGGATGTGGGATCACACCGCTGAGAATAAAACTCACTGAATATTATAATAACCAAGCAAACAATAATGGACGCTATAAGGACTTCTATATGGCTCCCTACACCGTAAACCCTGAGCTCTCTGAATCTGACCTTATGACGGGATTTGCACCAGGTCCACGACAAGGGGCAAATGACGACGGAACTTGGGATAAACCCTTCGGAAGCTCTGCCACCCAACTGGCCAAGAGAAACTTTTATTCCACCAAATTTTTTCCAATGCACAGAATCGTAGAAGGCGGTGAACTACCCTACGAAAACCCTGGGATATTCTTTGAAAGTAAGACTGGATCGAGCTTTCTACAGCCTGCGGAAGATTTCTTAAATATTCCTCAAGTCAATAAACTCTCAGCCGATCAATTATCTGAATTTGATACATTGGATTTCTAAAAGAAAATTTCTTGATAGAAACTCAACTTTTTAGCTATACTTCTATCATATTCAAAGGTGCATCCAATGGGAATCATATCAAGGATTTTAAAAGTGGCCAAAAAGAAAGTAGTAACTTCTTCTGCAAAGAAGAAGAGTAAAGTAGCGAAAAAGAAGACTGCGAAAAAGAAAGTCGCGAATTCTTCTGCAAAAAAGAAGAGTAAGACTGCGAAAAAGAAAGTCGCTAAAAAGAAAGTCGCGAAAAAGAAGACTGCGAAAAAGAAAGTCGCG
>TARA_R110002072_G_scaffold36005_2_pt1 | contig 86515 bp, 78 predicted proteins | sample TARA_R110002072 | Tara Oceans TARA_R110002072 (sample SAMEA4397118) | marine metagenome | biome: Polar Biome; feature: [SRF] surface water layer (ENVO:00010504); material: water (ENVO:00002006), including particulate matter (ENVO:01000060) such as... | depth 5 m
TAAAATAAACCTATGCCTCAACCCAAAATTAAACGACACTATGCCAGAATCATTTTGGCAGCAGCGATTCCGCTACTATTTTCATGTTCTAAACAAGAGAAGGTAGATCTCCGGGAGCGCAATCTATCCCAAGAAGAAATTGCACCAATGGTTCAAGCTGCCGAAAGTCAGGTTAACCCAACGTTAAGCCCTGGGTTCAAACTTTCGCTTTGGGCAGTAGATTCCTTAGTATATGATCCAATTTCTATTCAGATTACCGATGATGGTAGTTTGTATTACTCACGCACTAATCGTCAGAAAAACTCTGAATTTGACATTAGATCGCACCAAGACTGGGAAATAGAATCCATAAGTCTTCAAACCATCGAGGAAAAAAGAGCTTTCCTTCAAAAGACGCTTTCACCTGAGATGTCTGATAAAAACACTTGGCTTGCTGATGTGAACGGAGATGGTTCACACGATTGGCGGGACATGACTGTGGAAAGAGAAGAAATTTACAGACTGGAAGATAGAGACGGTGATGGCCGTGCGGACTATTCTCAAATGATGGTTCAGGATTTCAATGACGTGACTACCGATGTAGCAGGTGCTTTATTGAAGCTGGATGATAACTTATTTGTGGGTGTAGGTCCAGATGTATGGAGACTTACCGACAAAAATGGTGATGGCATAATGGACGAGAAAGAATCAATTTCTCATGGATATGGTGTGCATATAGGATTTGGCGGACATGGTATGTCAGGCCTTGAAATTGGCCCTGATGGTAGAATATACTGGGGTATTGGCGATATAGGTTTCAATGGCAAAGGACCGGATGGTACGGAGTGGAAATATCCTAACAGAGGAGTAGTAGCTCGTGCAAATCCTGATGGAAGTGATTTTGAGATCTTCGCCATGGGTGTAAGAAATACGCATGAGTTTACCTTTGATGCTCATAATAACCTGATCTCAGTAGATAATGATGGTGATCATGGAGGGGAAAGTGAAAGACTTGTGTACCTAGTTAATGGTTCAGATACTGGCTGGAGAACAAACTGGCAATTTGGTAAATACCGTGATCCAGATAATAATACCTATAAAGTATGGATGGATGAGCGGCTTTTTGTACCAAGACATGAAGGTCAGGCGGCATATATCACACCGCCAATTCAGAATTATATCAATGGTCCTACAGGCATGGTTTATAATCCTGGGACTGCTTTAGCAGAAAAGTGGAAAAACACCTTTTTCGTAGCTTCTTTTGTAGGGAACCCAGCCAGATCAGGAATCCACGCATTCAAATTGGAGCAAGATGGAGCATCTTTCAAGATGTCCCAGACTGAAAATATAATGTCAGGAATATTGGCAACTGGTTTGGACTTTGGACCCGATGGTTCACTTTATTTTGCAGACTGGATAGAAGGTTGGAATACGAAAAATTACGGTAGAGTATGGAAACTTGATGACGAGGGTGGAGCTAGCTGGGAAGCTAGGAAAATCACCGCTCAGGTCATGAAAACTGATTTCAAAACTTTAACAGATGATGCGCTTAGCGGTTATCTGAGTGATGAGGATATGAGAATCAGAAGAAAAGCTCAGTTCGAATTAGCAAAAAGAGGAGCTGATGGAGCGAAAGTTTTTCAAGCTGTTATCAACAAAAAAGGTAATCAGTATGCTAGAATTCACGCAATCGTGGGTATTAGCCAGTTGGCTAGAATGGACAAAATGGACTATGCGGATGCTTTGATCCCATTATTGAAAGATCAAGACTCTGAGATCCGTGCTCAAGCTGCTAAATGGCTTGGTGATATTAAGTATGCGAAAGCAGGTGAGGCACTTATGCCCTTGCTGAAAGACAGTGAAATCCGTGTGAAATTCTTTGCGTCCGAAGCTTTAGGAAGAATCGCTTACGAGCCTGCTATAAACGGTTTGATTGGCGTATTGGAAGCTAATAATGATGAGGATGCCTTTTTGCGTCATGCGGCAAGTTTAGCTTTGGCTAGAATCAACAAGAAAGATCCTATAATCAAGTTAGCATCTCATCCTTCTAATGCAGTTCGTCTTGGAGCTGTTTTGGCACTACGTAGAATGGCCGATCCGGGAATCGTAGCATTCTTAGCAGATAAAGATGAATACATCGTAACGGAAGCTGCAAGAGCTATCAACGATGATTTCTCAATCGAAGGTGCTTTGCCAGCACTGGGTGATCTATTGGTCACTACAGGCTTTGAAAATGAGCCTTTGATTAGAAGAGCGATCGGGGCCAATCTTCGGGTGGGAACTCAGAAGTCCATGGATAATTTGAAAACTTATATTGCCAAGCCTGGTGTGAATACAATTCTGAAAGCTGAAGCTATTGCCACTTTGGGAACCTGGGCTAAGCCTTCTGTTCTTGATCGAGTGGATGGCAGAAATAGGGGAGCTGTAGAAAGAGATTTAGCTCCAATTCAAGCTTCTGTAAAAGAGACGCTAATAGGGGCTTTGAATGATAAAAATGAAGTAATCAGAGAAGCTGGAGTAAAAGCGATAGGGAAGTTGAAGATTGCTGATGCTGAAGCTAAATTCATTGCTCTTCTAAAAAGTGATCAATCAGAAAATGTACGTGTAGCTGCAATTATGGCTCTTTCCAATGCGAATCCAGGATCTATTTCTGGGCCTATTGAAATAGCTATGAAAGATAAGTCAAGAGCGGTAAGAGTAGTAGGATTGGATCTATTGACCAAGACTGATATTTCTCAAGACTTGATGGTGAATTTACTTCAGGATGTAATTCAAAACAGAACTACTGCTGAAAAACAAGCTGCATTGCTAAGTCTGGGTAATCTTGACAAGTCTGCTGAGCTTCCTCTGTGGAATACGCTTCTAGATGATTTGTCTAAGGATAAATTGCCAAATGAAGTGATGATCGAATTGGAAGAAGCGATAGATGCTACCAAATCGACTGATTTGAGAGCAAAATATGACAAAGTTCAAGAGTCGCGAACTCATGGTGATCTGGTAGCACTTTACAGTGGTGCTCTGGAGGGAGGTAGCGTAAGAGTAGGTAGAAATATCTTCTTCCAGAATCAAACTGCTCAATGTATCCGCTGCCATGGCTACGATGATATGGGTGGAGTGGCAGGACCTCATCTAAATGGTGTGGCTAATAGAGCTACTAAAACAGAACTCCTAGAGGCTTTAATTGACCCAAGTAAGAGATTAGCACCTGGTTTCGGATTTGTTCAACTAGAATTGAAAAATGGAATCTCTGTGAGCGGAACTCTGATGGAGGAAAAAGCTGACGGGTTAGTTTTGAAAGTTGGTTCTAAGCCAGATACCTTAATCATGAATACTAGTATAGCTGAGCGTAAAAACTCACCGTCTAGTATGCCAGATATGAAAGAATTACTTACCAAAAGAGAAATTAGAGACTTATTAAGCTTCCTAAGCACTATGACTAAGGAGTGGGAATAAGAAACTGAAAGTAGTTTAGTAATTATGGGATCATCACTTTTGTGGTGATCCCTTTTTTTATTTAAAAATGAGGGAGAATATTCTTTAGGAGAAGTTGATTACAGTAATCTGCTTAGCTCAATCGCCGTGGTATCTAAACCACCAAAAGGTTATCATATGGTTCTTCCAAAAGTAATGCATGGATACATCCTAAGTTAGACTCGTAGTCTTATACGATAATCAAATGCTAGATGTGATTTAACTACTATGAGTAATTAGAGAAGTGGTTTAGGGTTTCCGTAGTTATTTCACCAGGAATTTTGATGAAGGATATTTTCATGGGATAAAATCATAAGAGCCATCCCGGAATTCCAGAATGGCTCTTATGTAGATTGGGTTACGGTAATTGTTAATTCAAGAACTCATCAAATGTAAGGCTTACGAAATACGTGGTTCCGATAGTTGGGTTACCCCAAGCTTGAGTATATCCTTTACTGAATAGGTTAGAACCACCGATCTTCAGAATTGACTTCATGCTTTTGATTTTATAGCTCACCTGAGCATCCAAAGTACCATAGGCTGGTACTACTGATAACTGTTGGCTGGAAACTGAAGGATTGACAAAAGAAGATTGCCAAGCAAATTCACCTTGCCATCTATAAGCAACTGCGAATCCAAGGTTGTCTACAACTTCTCTATTTGCGAAGTTCAATACATAACGATATTCAGGAGTATTGAAGCTAGGCTGGAATCCAGTTTCAGCTAACTCATCTAAGTTAGAAAGCGTATTGAAAGACACGTTACCTCCTACAGTGTAGCCTTTTGGCAACTTGTAGTCCATACTTGCTGCCCAACCCCAAGATTTTATTATCTCAGTTCTGTTTACTGGCATAGAAAATACATTTCTACCACCTGGACCTGCACCAATAAGGTTAAGTCCTGTTAGTGGGTTAGGTCCTGCAAGTCCTGAGTCAGAAGCATCTTGAATTAATACTTGGCTACCATTGAAGTTTTCGAATCTATTGAAATATGCATAAGCATCAACCAATAGTTTATTACCCCAAATTCCTTTGTAACCCACTTCGAAAGACTTCACTCGCTCAGGCTTGAATTCTTTTATCTCATATGGTTGAAGCTGAGCAATATTTGCAGCAGCTGATAAAAAACCTACAGTTTGAACTATTGCTGCTTGAGCTCCTGAAGGAGGTATTATTCCTGCTTCTACTTGCTGCGTTACTATTGCAACTGCTTGCTGTTGTATAGCTGGATCTTGAGTGGACTGTTGAACCGCTCCACCATAACTAGTAACATTAGCTAGTGTATAACCTGGGTTTGCGTTTAGATTATATCGATTTGTAAAGAAAGGTAAGCCACCGATCAAGCGAGCTTGTGGTGTATTCAAATCGATGTACTGATCCTGGTTAGTAGGGATACGGAAACCAGTCTGGTAAGAAGCTCTGAAATTATGATTTCCTTCAGTGAAAACGCCAGAAATTCTTGGAGACCATTGACCAGCAAAGTTTTCATTTTTGTCATAACGAGCAGAAGCTGTCAATTTAAATTGATCATTGATAAACTTTTTTGAGCCCTGAATATATCCACCAAACTCCTTGATATTGTATTCATCGCCATTTTCATCTAAAGCGAAAATGGTTCCGTTTGAATTCAAGTCATAGATTCTATAGTTAGCACCGACTACAACCTCAGCAAATTTGATTTGCTCCGCGAAATTGTAAGACCCTTCAAAGTGGTACAGGTTACTGCTGTCAACAAATTTTGCCCCAACACCATTTTGATCACCTGGAATAGGTCTAGAAGTTACTCCATTTAAGGCATTTTGGAATTCTGGAGATCCAGGTATGTATCGACCTTGGTCAGCAAATTGTCTAGCTAAACCATGGGCTGTATTGCTATCTGCACCTTGACCTATAGCATTTGCATATGCTCCTACATATTCAGGAAACCATTGTGTACTTGCTTTCCAAGCTTCATTGATGCCCTGTGCGGCAGTTCCTACAGCAAAAGCATCACCAGACCTTTCTTGAGTAGTATATGCTCTTACATACCAGTTAGAAGCTCTTAACTCAGCTTTGTATTGTCCCATCATGAAATCCTTCAGGGAGTATCTATCTGCTCCTGTATAGACTGTGGTACCAAAACCTAGGTTCCCTTGAAGAACTGCTTCGATGTTGTCATTGATTCTATAGTGTAGAGCAGCATTTAATTTTACGGACTTAGTGCCATAATCAGCTATGTCTCTTTCCATGTAGCCAGTTCTTGAAACTGCAGAATTAGGAATTAATCCCAATGCTGCTGAAGGAAGGACTCCAGCTTGAACCATAGACTGTGCAACTGAAAGCATGTTTACGTTAGTTTCATCACCGTAAATATTCACACCATTGTATGCTGGATTATTTTGAGTGTTTCCAGATTCAATAGTTGACCCATTTAAAAGAGATTGATCTCTGAAGTCATTTGCTTGCCAATCATCAGCTTTTAGGTATTCCATGTTTACTTTAAAAGCAAACTTGTCGCTGATAGCTTTTGCATATCTAGCACTGAAGTTATAGAAACCTGTAGCTGCTTGTGATCTACCACTTTCATTCATGATGCCTGTTTTTACACTGGCAGAAAGTCCTTGGTACAAGAATGGGCTTTTGGAGTTCATTAGCAAAATACCATTAATGGCATTAGGCCCGTAAAGGGCTGAAGATGCACCTGGAAGAAGTTCCACACTTTCAAGGTCAAGTTCTGAAATACCTACAATGTTACCTATAGAGAAATTCAATCCTGGAGCCTGATTGTCCATGCCATCGATCAGTTGCACCGTTCTTACGTTTCCGTTAGCATTGAATCCTCGTGTATTGAAGGACTTAAATAGGAGAGACTGTGTGCTCATTTCCACTCCTTTCAAGTTGTTAATCGCATCGTAGAAACTTGCCTGAGGAGCATCACGAATAGCGATGATATCCATTTTTTCTACTGATACAGGTGATTGAAGTACACTTTCTTCAACTCTGGAAGCAGAGACTACCACTTCTTGACCAAGAATGGTAGTTTCAGCTAATTGAATGTTAAGATTACTCTGTGATCCATTGATTTCTACCTCTTGTGGTGTGTAGCCAATCATAGAAAAGACCAATGTAAATGGAGGTTCTTGGTTAACATTCAGAGAATATTTACCAGAAAGGTCAGAAATGGTCCCGATTACCTTTCCTTTTACCAAAATATTGACACCGACTAAGGTCTCTTTGGTATCTGCATCTGTTAATGTTCCAGAGATTGTTGTCTGGCCAAATACATTTGCTGCAGTGAGGGAAACTAGCAGTGTCATAAGAAACACTGAGCCCCTGATTTTGAATGTAAAATTACTCATAGGCTGTATTGTTAAATATTAGGGTTTATAGCATTTAGGGTGAAAATGCTTTATGTAATACGCGAAAATTAGCCTAAAAAATGAATAATTGGCAGATTCATTATAAAATTTAATGTCCCTTCAAAAATTCTAGATAGTGGAATAATTGGAAACTAAGGCATTCACTTAAAAAATTAATAATTAAAGACTCCTTTATTGCTAATCCTTAATTAAGTCAACGGTTTTGTTAACGATTCTTAAAACAATATTATTTTTTAAAAAATAGAGGTAAAAGAAAAAAAGCCCGATTACAGTCGGGCTTTTTTGAGGATAAATGGAGGGATTAACCTTCCTTATTTTCTTCATTTACATGCTTTACTAGTCTATCACAGAGTTCTTTTATCTCCTCAGACATGTACTCATCAGCAGTACTATTTAGGATAGTTTGTGCCATTCCTCCTAAGATATCGATATAAAAACGTTTCATTTCTACTACTGACATTTCCTCTGTCCAAAGGTCGATTCGAAGTGTACTATGATTCTGATTGTCCCATACATTTAAGCTAATGCTTTTGGTGTCTTCCATACCCGCTCCTTCTTTATCGGAAGCGTCCCACTTGATGGATTTTGGGAAACTGTTTTCATCTAAGTCGACTTGGAATTTGATCTCTGAATTTTTCATGTGTTATAGTTTGATTCCACTGGAATCCCTGTGATGATTCTGCAAAATTAATCAGGTTAACTTCATGAGCATCGCCTGAGTTCATTTTTGCTGATTTTATTCGAAAATCATCTCGGGTATTTCACCTTCAATGATCAATTTACCAGCGGTCATCTGCTTAATTTCTTCTACTGTAACTCCTGGGGCTCTTTCTTTCAAGATAAAACCACCAGCTGGGGAGATTTCTAAAACGGCCAGATCGGTCACTATCTTCTTAACACAACGTATCCCTGTAATAGGAAGTGAGCACTCTGGAAGAAGCTTGGACTCACCTGATCTGGAGCAATGCTGCATAGCCACGATGATATTGTCTGCTGAAGCAACTAGGTCCATCGCTCCGCCCATTCCTTTGACCATTTTCCCAGGGATCTTCCAGTTTGAGATGTCTCCATTTTCAGAAACTTCCATTGCGCCAAGAATAGTCAAGTGCACGTGTCCACCTCGGATCATTCCAAAGGATTCAGCTGAGTTAAAGAGTGAAGATCCTTTAGCCATGGTCACTGTTTGTTTACCGGCATTGATTAAGTCTGGGTCGATTTGATCTTCAGTAGGGAAGGGGCCAATTCCTAACAGTCCATTTTCCGATTGGAGTACGACTTCTAAGTTATCAGGAATATAATTGGCTACTAAAGTGGGGATTCCAATTCCTAAATTTATGTATTGCCCATTCTTCACCTCTTTGGCGATTCGCTGAGCTATTTGATCTTTTGTTAGCATTTTGGGTTTGTTTTTGAAGTCGAAGAATGTTTGAGAAATAATAATCAACCTTTCAAACTACTTTGAGACTGTTCTTTGCTCAATTCGTTTTTCATAATTCACACCTTGAAATATACGCTGAACATAAATTCCTGGAGTATGAATTTGATTCGGGTCGAGTTCGCCTGCCTCTACTAATTCTTCAACTTCAGCAATACAAATTTTACCAGCTGCAGCCATAATTGGATTGAAGTTTCTAGCCGTTCCCTTGAAAATCAAATTCCCGGCTGTGTCACCTTTCCAAGCTTTAACGATAGAAAAATCAGCTTTTAGCCAGCTTTCCAATAGATACATTTTGCCATCAAATTCTCGGGATTCTTTTCCTTCAGCTACTTCTGTACCTACTCCAGCAGGGGTAAAGAATGCTGGGATACCAGCTCCTCCTGCACGTACACGCTCTGCAAGTGTTCCTTGTGGGATCAAATCGACTTCAAGTTCTCCACTGAGTAACTGACGCTCAAACTCGGCATTTTCGCCAACGTAGCTTGAAATCATCTTTTTGACCATTCGCTTTTTTAGCAAAAGACCAATGCCAAAATCATCTACTCCCGCATTGTTTGACACGATAGTCAAACCGGTAATATCTTTTTCTAAAAGTGCTGAAATACAGTTTTCGGGTATGCCTGTAAGTCCAAAGCCTCCCATCATCAGCATGCAATTGCTGGGAATGTCTGCTACTGCTTCACGGGCATTTTTTACAGTTTTGTTGATCATATATTTTGGGTTTATAGCAAGTTCTTAGCACTCTTCTGATCTAAAAATAATTGTTCTTTCAGAGCTTCCAATCCATCAAATTTCCTTTCTTCTCGGAGAAATGCTTTGATGTATATCGTAATTTGTTTGTCATACAAATCTCCTTGAAAATCGAATAAATTGGCTTCTACAGTCTTTTGAGTGCCATTGACCGTAGGACGATTCCCTATATTCAGCATGGCTTTGTATAGCGCACCATTTACCAAAGCCTCTACAGCGTAAACGCCATCTTTGGGGATAAGTTTGTAATCGTTTGGGATATGGACATTAGCAGTTGGGAAGCCTATGGATCTGCCTATCTGTTGCCCTTTGATTACAATACCATTCAATTCATAAGGTCTCCCCAGGTAATTAATGGCTGTTTCAATATCGCTAGTTTCTAAAGCATGGCGAATTTTGGTACTCGATACGCCAATATCTTCTACATCTTGCCTAGAAATTTCCTCTAGATCAAATCCGTATTCTTTATGATGTGCCTGAAGGTATTCGAAGCTTCCTTCGCGGTTTTTACCAAAACGATGATCATATCCTATTACTAGTTTTTTGGTTTGGATAGTTTCGACCAATACTGTTTCAATAAATTCCTTTGAAGTTAATTGGGAAAATTCTTTGGTAAAAGGAATAGTAACTAGGTGATCAATACCCAACTGACGAAGAAGTTTAGCCTTTTCCTCAAAAGTACTTAAGAGTCTAAGATTATGCTCGTCTGGATATAGGACTAGCCGTGGATGCGGCCAAAAAGTAATCAAAACCGTCTCGCCATTTATTGATCGAGCTATTTCACGGATTCGCTGAAGGATTTTCTGATGCCCAAGATGTACTCCGTCAAATGTACCGCTGGTTACTACCGCATTGGAGAGTTTTGGGAAATCACTTAGGCCTTCATAGATTTTCATATGTTTATGATTGTTTATCAAAGGTCACATTGCCAGTCCCGAACCGGTAGCCATCGAGATCCATTCGGGAGAATCTCACATTCATTATAATCATATCTCTGTACCACCTTTTTCATCATGCCTGTCTGCCTCAGGTAGGCTCGATTTCATTTGTCCTTGCTTTGATTTCTTCTACTAAAGCTAAAAGCTCATGAGCTTCTGAGTTTTTGAAATTACCAATTCTTGTTCGGCAAAGCGAACTCATGTAAGCGCCCACATTAAGTTTTTCTCCAAGATCTCTAGCCAAGCTACGGATATATGTGCCTTTGGAACAAACTATTCTAAACTCAACGACAGGATTTTCAAACTTGGTGATTTCGAATTCACTGACCGTGACAGGCCTAGGTTCCATTTTTACATCCACACCTTTACGAGCAGATTCATACACTCTTTTGCCATCTACTTTGATAGCAGAGTGCATAGGAGGGATTTGCAAGATATCACCGGTAAGCTCAGCTACTGCAGCTGTTACTTGTTCCAAAGTAATATGAGAAGGATCGGCTACAGGAATAATTGGTTGTTCGAGGTCAAAGGAATCTGTAGTAGCACCAATCACAAAGGTGCCTGTGTATTCCTTTTCTTGACCCATGAAGGTGTCAATTTGCTTGGTCATCTTACCTGCGCATACGATGAGAAGGCCAGTAGCTAAAGGATCAAGTGTTCCTGCATGGCCTACTTTCTTTATTCGGAGGGCGTTTCGAACTTTTTTTACTACATCAAAAGATGTCCATTCGAGAGGTTTATTGATTAGAAAAACTTCTCCGTAAGGCTCTTGCTGCATTTTATAGGGGATAAAGACGCTAGAGTACTAAGTGCAATCTAGACCAGATAATAAATCAGGAATTTGGCTCAGACTTCGCGAAAATCGCATAGAATTCGAATATGAAGCCCGCCAAGGTCACAATTGGACCTATAGTCAAACCTAAAACGCCATTGCCGTGTGGCTCGCTGTCCATTCCTATAATGACGAATCCAAGAATGATCAGACCGATGCCAATAAACATCAGTTTGTAGTTTTTGCGGGAAAAAGGAAAAGAAGATTTGCTCATTATCTTAATAGAGTTCGTCCAAAGACATATTTAAATACTTATTCACTGCACGTAAGGTACTCAAGACTGATAGGATTCCTCCCACGGTGATCAAAATACCAAAAAGCACTAATAATAATTGTTGATTTTGAAGCATTGCAAATCCCTCAATGTTTGCTTGGGTGTATTTCACTAGGGCGAAAAGAATCACTGAAGCAAAAGCCCCCGCCATCATGCCAAATAGAAATGCCCTGGAAAGAAAAGGCTTTCTGATAAACCCTCGAGTAGCGCCCACTAACTGCATAGAGCGAATCAGAAAACGCTGAGAGAATAAGGCTAATCGAATGGTATTATTAATCAACATAACTACAGTAATGATCAGAATTAGAATAAAGCCTCCAAGTACTAAACTTACCTTGAGTAGGTTCTTGTTGATAGAATCAACTAGGTCAGTCATATAGGAAACTTCAAATACGCCCGGGATTTCCTGGATTTCTGCAACGATTGCTTCAAGCTGCTCCGAAGTTTGAAATTCCTCAGCGATGGTCAAAACAAAACTGTCTCGTAGTGGATTGTCCTCTAAGAACTGAGTGAAATCTTCTCCAGTACTTTCTATAAATGTAGCTGCAGCTTCTTCGTCTGGCACAAACTTAAGGTTGAGTGTATCTCCTTTTTGAAGAATAAAAGACCGCTGTGCAAGGTTGTCATGTATACCATCCAAGTCTTTCTGTTCTAGGTTTTTTTCTAGGAATACCTGTACCTCGATATTCTCACGGATCATGCTTGTCAGCGTTTTAGCCTGAATTAAGATCACTCCGAAAAGACCTACGATGAAAAGTGAGAGGGTAGTGCTGAAAAGTACACTTCCAAATTTGAAGTGCCCTAATGTCTTTTTCTTGCGTGGATAGTTGGCCATAGATTATGATTTCTGCTCAAAAGTAACTTTCCCCAAGGATATTGCCAATCTATTCCTGATAAAGGATTTCAGTGATTTTTTCTTCACTTATTTCAAAAACTGCCTCATTTAGCTTTGATATTTCTAATATGCTGGAAAAATCAGCTTAAAACGAATAACTAATTTGAAGTGAATAATTTGGTGAAAGAGATACTATTTTAGCGTCATTTTATGATTGCATAGTTTTGTTTTCAATTGTTGAATTTCCTTGAAAGGAGTATGAATGAGAAATATATTCCCCAATGCGAATGGCTATTCATTAGTTTGAATAATGGAGTTGCTAGAAGCTATCTGCGAAAGGCAGGAGAGATATTAATTGAATTAATGAGGGGGGTAGCTGTGCATAAACAACGGATTATAACTTTCAATTTTTATATTTTCCTGTAAATCAAAATACTCAAAGTATGGATTTTCAAAGACAAGAAATCTTTTTAATTGTATTGTAATAAACTGTAAATCAAAATAATACGATCTTTTTAGATTAAGCTTTTCACAGGGATCGAGGATCTGATTTTAGAAAAAAAAGGAAGCCGGTATAAAATAAAGTTAAACTTATTGACATCCAACTAGCTTTCATATCTAGTATATAGATCGTAGATCTTACTACCTGCTTTTGGATTGCTTTTCTAATTAGGTATGGTTTTAGGGTCTAACATTAAGTAATCACTTATAGCTTATTCTTATTTCACTAAACTTATTTTTTATGAAAACTTATCAATACACATTAGTATGCATTTTCTTCTTGCTGTTGGGAGCTGGAAATGTACACGCGCAGTCTAAGTCAAAGATTGTTGGCGTTTGGTTCAATACTGATAAGACAGCTCAGATTGAGATCATGGAAAATAACGATGAAATGATCGGTAAACTCATTTGGATACAGCGTGAGGAAGGCGATTTGGAAGCATTCACAGATACCGTCAATTCTGATAGTAGTTTAAGAGAAAGACCTTTGATGGGCCTTACGATTTTGGAAGGACTAAAATATAAAGATGGGATTTGGTCTGATGGGAAAATATATGATCCTAAATCTGGAATAACTTATACTTGTGATTTACAGCTCAAGAAGAAGGATATTTTGGAGATCAAAGGTTACCTAGGCGACTCATGGGTGAGTCGGACAGTAGAATGGAATAGGGTAAAAAAATAAGGCAGGGATATCTGCCTTATTTTTTTACCCTATTCATATACCTTCTTTTAGTTTTTTTGCTGAAGGTAAAATGACTTCAGAATATAAGAAAGCTGTTCAAATTCAATGAGAAATGCATCATGCCCAGCGGTTGAAGTGATTTCCTTATAGGTTCCTTTTGTTACTTTTTGGCTGATGTACTGAGATTCCTCTGGTAGAAACAGCAAATCAGAATTGACACCAATGGCCAACACATTCGCTTCAATTTTCCCTAAAGCTTCATCTAATCCTCCGCGATTTCTTCCCAAATCATGAGAATCCATGGTTTTACTCAGAGTCCAATAAGAGAGTGCATTAAATCGTTTGGCTAACTTCTGTCCCTGATATCTTAGATAAGATGCCGCACGGTAATCATCCAACTTATTTTCTGAATCAGCTTGCTTAGTCGCCAAGTCAAGTGGGTGCCGGTAGGTTAGCATAGCAATAGCACGAGCAGTTTCCAGTCCTTTTTGACCAGCGGCGTCATGAAATTCTCGCCAGGTACAATCCGACTCTATAGCCATACGTTGGGTTTCATTGAAGCCTATTACCCAAGGTCTAGTTTTAGGAGTAGACGCTAAAATAATCGCATTCTTAAGTTTATTGCCTAAGACATACGCCCATTCTAAACCTACTTGCCCGCCCAAAGACCCTCCAATAAGGCTATGAATTGATTCTATTTCCAAATGAATCCTCAAGCGTTCCAATCCCTCTGCGAGGTCTCTTGTAGTCATCTGAGGGAAATCGTAATAATACGGCTTACCAGTGTTGAGGTCTGTACTAAAAGGCTGCGTAGAGCCATAGCAAGAACCCAAAAGATTAGCACAAATGATGAAATGATCTGCTGGATCAAAGAACTTGTCTTCTCCGATCATACCATTCCACCATTCAGATGCATTAGAATCTCCTGTAAGCGCATGTATAACCCAGATTACATTTGATTTGGAGGCATTGAGTTGGCCATACGTGGTATAGCCAAGATCAAATTCAGGGAGTGATTCTCCTGATTCCAGCTGTAAAGGCAAATTTGAATGAAATATTTCCTGGGTCATGGTAATCGAAGCGTACTGACTTTTAAGATTCATTTGTTGTGTTAGATTTTATCGAAAGCTTGCTGCAAATCCGACTTGATGTCTTCTATGTGTTCGATCCCACATGAGATTCTCAATAATGTAGGAGTGACTCCAGCTGCTAGTTGTTCCTCGTCGGATAACTGCTGATGAGTGGTTGCTGCTGGTTGGATGATTAATGTCTTCGCATCACCCACATTGGCTAAGTGAGAAATTAATTCCAAATTATTAATCAGGGAAGAAGCTTGCTCTTTGTCGCCTTTCAACTCAAAACTCAATACCCCACCAAAGCCATTAGTCAAGTATTTTTTAGCCAACTCATGGTATGGAGAGGATTTCAACCCAGGGTAATTCACTTTCTGAACAGAAGGATGGGCTTCCAGCCATTGTGCTAATGCCAGCGTATTTTCAACTGTTTTCTTAACTCGAAGAGAAAGCGTTTCTATCCCTTGAAGTAAAAGGAAAGAGTTGAATGGGCTGATGGCAGGTCCAAAATCACGAAGACCTTCCACTCTTGCGCGAATTGCAAAAGCTATGTTAGGAAGTCCCAATGGATTATTTTCTCCAAATACTTCCCAGAAATTCAATCCATGATACCCTTCAGAAGGCTCAGAGAACTGCTTGAATTTCCCGTTACCCCAGTTGAAGTTTCCGCCATCAACGATGATACCACCGATAGAAGTACCATGACCACCGATCCATTTGGTAGCTGATGAGGTGACAATATTTGCACCGTGAGCGATAGGCTGACATAAATATCCTCCAGCTCCGAATGTATTATCTACTACCAATGGAATTTCATGCTTCTTAGCGACAGCTGCGATAGCTTCGAAATCAGGAATGTTGAATTCAGGATTTCCAATGGTTTCCAGGTAGATCGCCTTCGTTTTATCATCTATAAGTGCTTCGAAATCTTCAGCATTTTTCCCTTTGGCAAAACGGGCATCTATACCAATTCGCTTAAATGAAACTTTAAATTGATTGAAAGTACCACCGTATAGAAATGGGCTGGAGATAAAGTTGTCACCAGCCTCCATGATATTATTTAAGGCTAGAAACTGAGCTGCTTGACCAGAACTGGTAGCGACTGCGGCAACTCCGCCTTCTAGTGCTGCAAGTCTTTTCTCAAATACATCCGTAGTAGGATTCATGATCCTAGTGTAAATATTCCCAAATTCCTTTAGGCCAAAAAGATTTGCACCATGCTCCGCTGAATTGAATACGTAAGATGTTGTTTGATAAATTGGTACCGCGCGAGAATTTGTAGTTGGATCAGGTTCTTGTCCTGCGTGAACTTGGAGCGTGTCGAAGTGAAGGTTTTTTGACATGATTTTATGGATTTATTGGTTTGAAAAATTATGAACATTAAAAAGCCTATGACGAATTCCTCCGAAATAGGCAGTAATAGAATCAACACATGAATAAAGCATGCTGCTTTACCACAAATGATGTTGAAAGAGAGAGAAGTGAATTGTATCCTGAGTGCATTTTACATTGAACTTATAGGTCCAAATAAGATTATCTCATTTGGCAGGAATTGGCACCTTGGACTTTCCAGGTTGCCAGAGGGTCGATGAGCCTGTCTCTCGCCTCTTCTATATAAATCCGAGCACTTAAAAGTGAAAGGATGATGCAAATAAAGGGTCAGCGAGTGGGAAATCAAAATATATTACCAGCCGCTGACCAAAAAAACTTAAAATTATTTATCTAATTCCTCCAATTCAAATCTGAATATTGGGTTAATATTCTGAAAATCAGGCTCAATGTTGAGTAATTCTTTTATCAATCCATCTTTCAATCCATAAGCCCATCCATGAATAGTTGGAGCTGATCTATCTCTCCATGCTTTCTGTATGATTGAGGTCTTGATTAGATCTTGACATTGCTCAATCACATTGAATTCGACAAGTGCATTGACTTTATCGTCGTGATTTTCGATGGCATCTATTTCTTTTTGGTATACCTTATAGACTTCTTTGATGTTTAAAAGCCATTTGTTAATTAGTCCAAAGCTTTTGTTTCCAAGTGCAGCTTCTATACCTCCGCATCCATAGTGGCCACATACGATGATGTGTTCTACCTTAAGTACCGCCACAGCATATTCCAACACACTTAGTAAATTAAGATCAGTATGCACCACCATATTCGCGATGTTGCGATGCACAAATATTTCGCCTGGATCCGTTCCTGTGATCTGATTGGCTGGTACTCTACTATCCGAGCATCCTATCCAAAGGAACTTTGGAGACTGCTGCTTTTCTAGTCTACCAAAAAAGTTCTCGTCGGCCTGTTTTTGATCGGCAGACCATGCTTTGTTTTGAATTAATAATTTCTCGTAGGGGCTCATATGTTTTCGTGAATTTTATACTTAAATCCTTCTACTGTAATACTAATATTTTTATCGGAGCAAGAAGCTATAAAGTCATTTAAAACCTCCTGAATATCATGGTCAATAAACTGAGCTTTTTGAGCATTGATGATGACTTTGCTACCTGAAGGTATTCTAGATAAATTTTTCATCAATAGCGCCTTATTAAGGAAAGAAACATCTTTTTGAAGCTTTAACAGATAATTGCCATTCATTTCTGTTAAAGTTACAGAACGAACAAAATTTGTTTTTATCACAAAGAATAACCCGAAAACCATTCCAATACCTATACCTACCAAAAGATCAGTAAATAAAATGGCAACTACAGTGACTATAAAGGGGATAAACTGGTCCCAGCCATTTTTGTAAATACTTATGAAAATAGATGGTTTTGCTAGTTTGTATCCTACTAAGAATAGAACTGCTGCAAGACAACTGAGCGGTATCAAATTAAGGATAGTTGGAATGCTCAATACTAGAATCATCAGTAGTACTCCATGGAGTACAGCAGACATTTTGGTCTTGGCTCCTGAAGCGACATTCGCTGAACTTCTTACAATCACAGCGGTGACAGGAAGGCCGCCAATCAAACCTGATATCGAATTACCAATTCCTTGCGCTACAAGTTCTTTGCTCGGAGGAGTTGTTCTTTTATGAGGATCTAATTTATCTGCTGCATCTATACTCAGGAGTGTTTCGAGGCTACCAATGATTGCAATCGTAGCTGCAACTATCCAAAAGGTACTTTCTCCAATCATAGAGAAATCAGGAAATGTCAGCAAATTTCCTATTTGTCCTAAATTATCCAAAACCGGAATGTTCACTAGATGATCACCACCAAGTTGCCATTCTGGCTTCCATACGCCATACGCAAGGTTGATAATAATTCCAGACAATACAGCCCATAGAGCGCCAGGAACGACACCAAGTATTTTATGATTTTTGATTTTTGGTCTTTCAAAAAGAATCAAAATCCCCATGGCAACAAGTACAATAGGAATTGCCCCTATGCTGTAATATTGGATAGCGTACCAAATTTCAGAAAAGGTATTATGATTATCAGTCTGCAAAAATGCCTGATCACCCATCAAATCCACATCGTATCCAAGTGCGTGTGGGATTTGCTTCAGAATTAAAATTAAGCCTATGGCTGTCAACATTCCCTTAATGACAGCGTGAGGAAAGTAATAACCGATCACACCTGCTTTGGCAATACCCAAAGCGAGCTGAATCAAACCTGCAATTACCAGAGTAGCTAGGAAGAGAGGGAAAGTGCCCATGCTGTTGATTGAATCAAGTACGATTACAGTCAAGCCAGCTGCCGGTCCACTCACACTTACATTAGAACCAGATAAAGCTCCGACTACTATTCCTCCAACAATTCCTGCAATAAGTCCGGACATAGGAGGTGCTCCACTTGCTATTGCTATCCCTAAACAAAGCGGTAGCGCAACCAAAAAAACCACTAAACTAGCTTTTAAATCATATTTAAGATTACTTCCAAATAGGGTGTTCATTCTAGCAGTCGGTTTTTTATGAAGGGAAGAATTTTCTTCTTGATTTCGAATAAAAATAAATTATTGTACGGAATGATTCAAATAAAATGCATAAAACCTACATCAAGTCTTTTTTTAGAAGATCTTCTATGGAATGCTCTACGTCTTTAAAATTAAACTGTTGGATAGACATTTTCATTTTTTTCTCTATTTCTTCCAGATTTAAGTTTCCAATACTTCCTTCATGGGAATGATTAAGCTTGCTTTGGTCTGGATTGAAATTACCAGATTCTATATCCATTCCGACTTGTTTATAAGCATCTCTAAAGGGGATTCCTTTTAATACAAGGTCGTTAACTACTTCTACTGAGAATAGATGCTTGTAAAATGGATCTGACAAAATATTCTCTTTTACCTTGATAGATTTAAGTATGAATGTGCTCATGCTCAGACAAGATTTTAGACTTTCCAATGCAGGGAAAATTTCCTCCTTAAGTAACTGCAGATCTCTGTGGTATCCAGTGGTAGTATTGGTCAGAATCATGGAAACCGCATTTGGTACCGACTGAATCTGATTTGTTTTGGCTCTGATCAACTCGAATACATCCGGGTTTTTCTTGTGAGGCATAATGCTGCTTCCCGTCGTCAAATCATCTGGAAAGCTGATAAATGCAAAATGCTGATTCATAAAAATACACACGTCGGAAGCCATTCGATTCAGAGTTCCTGCCATTCCTGCCATGGCAAAAGACAAAGTACGCTCAGTTTTCCCTCTGCTGTTTTGTGCATTCAGTACGTTGTGATGTAGATCCGCAAAACCAAGAAGCTTGGTCGTCATCGTTCTGTTTAGAGGGAAGCTAGAACCATATCCAGCAGCAGAACCTAACGGATTTTTGTTTGCTAGGTCAAATGCGGCCTTAAGCATACCCAGATCTTCTGATAATCCTTCGGCAAAGGAACTAAACCAAAGCCCAAAGGAGGAAGGCATAGCTAGCTGTGTATGCGTATAACCTGGCATCAGGTCATCTTTATGCTTTTCAGCTAATTCTATCAATTGCTCGAAAAGTACAGAGCTTTCTTCTACCAATTCATGAATCGCAGCTCTATAGTAAAGTTTCAAGTCAACCAAAACTTGATCATTTCTGCTTCTTCCACTGTGAAGTTTCTTGCCTACATCGCCAAATCGTTCTGTAAGTAAAAACTCAACCTGAGAATGCACATCTTCCACTCCTGGAGCTATTTCAAATTCACCTTTCTGGATTTCAGCATAGATATCCTTTAGTCCTTGCTGGAGTATATCGTTTTCTTCGACTGTAAGAAGTCCAATAGTAGAAAGCATCTGGGCATGAGCCATAGATCCTAGCACATCAAAGGGTGCCAAAAGTATATCAAATTCAGGATCGCGACCAATAGTGAAAGATTCCACTTCCTTTTTGCTTCCTGTTTCTTTTTGCCAAAGTTTCATTTCTATGTAGTTTGAGTAAGCATAGTAGCGTAGGTTTCAAGTATCTTGATATAGCCAATTATGCCGTTCTGAATTTCGTTCAAATAAATATATTCGTCTGCTGAATGTGACCTTGCTGAATCGCCTGGGCCGATTTTGACAGATGGGTAGGGGATTAATGCCTGATCAGATAGGGTAGGACTTCCGTAAGTTTTTAGTCCTAGTTGTTCACCGACTTTCAAGATCAGATGACCCTCTGGTACATGTGAAGATTGCAGTCTTAGCGATCGTGGAGTTAGCTCTGCATTAATAGAGCTTTTCAATTCATCTAAAGCTTCTTCCAATGAATATGCATCAGTGACGCGAACGTCTAATACAAATTCGCAGAGATCTGGAACTACGTTATGCTGTTGTCCAGAGTGTATGACTGTTGCTGATACTTTCGTCTTTCCCAGGAATTGAGAAGTCCTATTGAATTCGAAATCTCGAATCGCTTTTAGGTCATCTAAGGCTTCATAAATGGCATTTACACCTTCTTCTCGTGCCGCATGTCCTGCTTTTCCGTAAACTTTTGCATCGATCACCATCAAGCCTTTTTCTGCAACGGCCATGTCCATCAAGGTAGGTTCTCCCACAATAGCCAAATCACAGGGAGGAAGCTGAGCTATAACTGAAGCAATTCCATTTTTACCTGAAATCTCTTCCTCAGCAGAAGCAATCATGATTAGATTGAAAGGAAGCTCTTGTCCGTAAAAATGTGAAAAAGCTGCCATAAGGCTAACAAGTGGTCCACCAGCATCATTGCTACCTAGTCCAAATAATTTACCATCTTCAGTAGTAGCCTGAAAAGGATCCTTAGTATATCCAGCATTTGGTTTTACCGTATCGTGGTGCGAGTTTAACCAAATAGTAGGTTTATTTTTATCAAAAGGATTTGCAAAAGCCCAAATGTTGTAGCCTGATTTATGGACTTCTATATCATGTGCAGTGAAAAATTCTTCAATAACTTCAGCTGTAGAGCTTTCTTCCCTAGAATAGGATGGAATTTCTATTAACTGAGTAAGAAGTTGAACTGCATCATCATATAATCCCATCGTTGTATTCAAATTTTTGTCTTAGTAAAGGTCGTATCGACTTCTCTCTATGGTAGTTCCAGAGAGTTTGCCTTTCGCTGCTAAAGAGAGATTTTCTGCTTTTCCTATCCACACATGATTAACACCTTTTTCTAATGCTTCGAAGGCATTATCCAACTTAGGTATCATGCCAGAGTGAATTACATTTTCTTTGCGGAGCTCAGCATAAATATCCTCATTGATTAGTGGAATGATAGAGTTTTCATTTTTCTCATCGATCAAAACTCCGCTCTTATTAAAACAGAAATATAGATTGACCTGATGTTCTTTTGCAAGACTAGTAGCGAGGGCAGAGGCAATACTATCAGCGTTAGTATTGAGCAATTGACCTTTAGCATCATGCGTGATCGCATTCACTACAGGAAGTAAATTTCCTGAAAGTAAAAGATCAATCAGTTTGGTGTTAACTTCTTGAATATCACCTACAAAACCGTAGTCAATATCCTTAACAGGACGCTTAATGGATCTGATTATATTTCCATCGGCACCAGTCATTCCAATCGCGTTAACTTTCAGCGCTTGAAGTTTTGCTACCAAGTTTTTGTTGATTAAGCCGGCATAGACCATGGTCACCACATCCAGTGTATCCTGATCAGTGATTCTTCTCCCATCTACCATTTCAGGCATTACGCCTAGAGATTCACCAAAGCGGGATGCCATGATTCCGCCACCATGGACAAGTATTTTATGTCCAGGGAATTTGGCAAAAATAGCTAAGAATTCATCCAGCTTCTCAGGAAAGTCGATGACATTACCACCGATTTTAATAATACTAATTTTCATTGGGCGTAAGTCGTTATTTATTTCCTAGCAGATGGCTAATAGCTGCCTGAGCGGCAAAAATTCTATTTTTTGCCTGCTGCTGTACTAAAGAGCGCTCTCCATCCAAGATCTCATCGGATAATTCTAGATTTCTTCTGACAGGTAAGCAATGCATTACTTTGGCATTTTCAGCATTCTCAAAATGATTTTCAGTAAGCATCCAAGAGGCATCAGTAGAAATGATTTTTCCATAATCATTGAAAGATGACCAGTTTTTAACATAAACAAAATCAGCTCCTTCCAATGCTTTACTTTGATTGTATTCTATTGTAGCACCTTTAGTAAATTGCTCATCTAATTCATAACCCACAGGATGAGTAATTGTTAGATCATGATCCATACCAAGGGTCCATTCTGCAAAGGAATTAGCCACTGCATGTGGAATAGCCTTAATATGAGGGCCCCAAGTCAGTACGACCTTTGGCTTCTTTTTACCTGCCCAATTCTCTCTAATCGTGATCTGATCCGCTAGACTTTGAAGTGGGTGACGAGTGGCAGATTCCAAACTCACTACAGGAACTCCTGAATATTTAACAAACTGAGAAAACACAAAATCAGATGTGTCCTCTTCTTTATTTGTCAAAGAAGGAAATGCACGGATCGCAAGAATATCAAAATATGAACCTAATACTGCAGCAGCGTCTTTGATGTGCTCTACCGTGCCACGATTCATGACTGCTCCATCTTGCATCTCCAGCGCCCAACCTTCCTTGTCCATATTCAGTACAATTGGCTCCATACCCAGATTCATAGCTGCTAGCTGAGTAGAAACCCTAGTTCTGAGAGATGGATTCAAGAAAATGCAACCAATGCGCTTACCTGCACCTTTCGCCTTATCAAGAGCTGGGTTGGCTTTGTATAGAAGTGCTTTTTCGATTAACTGGTTGCCAAGATCGAAGGATTCAAATTTTGTAAAATGCTGTAGTGGCTGGATAATATTGGCCATTGCTTAACTGGAAGGGGATTGACTTAAGATTTCTTTTAATGCGGTTAAAAACGAATTTAACTGATTCCACTCGATATTTAAAGGAGGCAGGAGTCTTATCGTGTTCTTACCAGCAGCGCTTCCTGTGAACATGTGGTATTTTTTTACCAATTCAGAACGAACAGGACCAGCTTCCCGATCAAGGTCAATACCTATAATCAGTCCAGTACCACGAATAGCTGTGATTCCCGGGACTTCTTTCAATTCAGCTAAAAGCTTTTCACCAAGTTTTGTGGCGTTTTCGAGAAGGTTTTCGTTTTCAATAACTTCTAACACTGCCAAACCTGCGGCGCAGGCTAGGTGATTGCCTCCGAAAGTAGTTCCGAGTAATCCGTAGGTAGCTTTGAACTCAGGTGAGATCAAGATTCCACCGATAGGAAATCCATTACCCATTCCCTTTGCCATACTGATGATATCTGGCTCCACACCATCTACTAATTGATGGGCAAAGAACTTACCGGTGCGTCCAAAACCAGATTGTACCTCATCAAGAATCAATTTGACCCCATAAGATTTAGCAATTCCTGCCAAACCTGTTAGAAACTCAGGAGAAGGAACCTGAATTCCATTCACTCCTTGTATGCCTTCTATGATGATTCCTGCAATATTCCCATCTTTCACACGCTTTTCTACAGCTTCCAAATCACCCCAAGGTAGAATCTGAAAATCCTCTCGGGCATTACAGGGAGCAACGATTTTTGGATTATCTGTCAAAGCTACTGCACCTGAAGTTCTACCGTGAAAACCTCCAGAAAAAGCAATAAAGCCAGATTTTCCAGTTGCGAAGGAAGCAAGCTTAATCGCATTCTCATTAGCTTCAGCTCCTGAGTTACAAAGGAAAAGCTCATACTCAGGATAGCCTGAAAGCTCTCCAAGCTTTTCAGCATACTCCTTTTGTACAGGGATTTGTATGGAATTGGAGTAAAAAGCGATCTGATCCAATTGATCTTTGATTCGCTTTACGTAGTGTGGATGGGTGTGACCAATTGAAATCACTGCGTGACCACCGTACAAATCTATATATTCTTGTCCTTGATCGTCCCAAAGTTTGCAGCCTTCAGCTTTTGTGATGGTCACTGGGATCAGGGGATATACATCAAATAATTTCATGAGGATTTACGAATTACGATTTTTGATTTACGGAGTTCTTATGAACCTCGCAAATCAATTTCAAGGTTGGAGAATAATGAATGAGAAATGATGAATACTGAATATCGAAATAGCACTCACCAAATCTTGAATCTTGTGTCTAGTGTCTTAAGTCTAATCAGAACCCTAAACTTTTCAGATTCAAGCCCATCCTCTCTTCAAGTCCAAATGCCAAATTGTAATTCTGAACTGCCTGTCCAGAAGCTCCTTTGAGTAGGTTGTCAATAGCAGAGTAAATCACCAATTGACCAGCTTCTTTCTGCACGTAAACGATGCCCTTGTTTGTGTTCACTGCTTGCTTCATATCGATATCGATATCAGAAACGTGAGTAAATGCTGCGTCTTTATAGAATTCTTTGTAGGTAGCTACAGCCTCCTCTTGAGTTCCTTCAAAAGGGAAATAAGCTGTAATCCAGATTCCTCTAGGGAAATTTCCACGGTAAGGAACAAAGAGTATTTCAGATGAAAAGCTGGCATTTAGCTGCTTGAAAGTCTGATTAATCTCCTTTAGATGCTGGTGTGTAAAAAGCTTATAGACAGACATATTTGAAGATCTGTAGCTGAAGTGTGATGTCTCAGCTAGTTTCTTGCCTGCCCCGGTACTTCCTGTGACTCCAGAGATATTGATCGTGTCTTTCACCCAGCCTTTTGCGATAGCAGGAAGTAGTGCTAATTGAATGCCTGTAGCAAAGCAGCCTGGATTTGCGATTTTCTTAGCAGTTTTGATTTTGCCAGCATTTACTTCAGGAAGACCATAGGTAAAGCCATTCGACTCGTCTCGGAAATCAGTGGACAAATCGATCAAAACTGTCTCAGGAGAGAAGGAGTGTTGATCCAAAAACCCTTTGGTTTGGCCATGTGGCAATCCCAAGAACACAGCTTCTATTCCTTCTGTCTGTACTTCGTCAGTAAAAATGAGATCACAATCTCCGATCAGATCCGGATGAACCTCTGATACTTTTTTGCCTTTCTGGCTATTGCTATGTACGTAGACCAATTCGCAAGCAGGATGATGAACCAGAAGACGAAGTAATTCGCCTCCAGTATATCCCGCTGCGCCTATGATCGCTGTCTTGATTTTAGTCATTGTCAGAGTTTACCTTATGGAAAATTGAGGTTTGGTTACCCAAAATTCGGGTGAAACCTTTTACGTCTTCGGCGGTATAGCCTTTGTTCATTTCTCCGTAGCTACCAAATTTGTTGGACATCAGATCATGATTAGAAGTGATTCCAAGTAAAGTGAATCGGAATGGCTGAAGTAAAACCCGAACTTCACCAGTCACATAAGTCTGTGTGCTAGTCATGAATTCTTCCATGTTTCTCATCACTGGATCAAGGTAATGCCCCTCGTGCAGGTGATTACCGTAGAATTCAGCCAATTGATTTTTCCAGAAAAGCTGCCACTTGGTAAGTGTGTGCTTCTCTAGCAACTGATGGCCTTTGATGATAATCAATGGAGCAGCAGCTTCGAAACCAACTCGGCCTTTAATACCGATAATAGTATCACCAACGTGAATGTCACGACCGATACCATAGGGCGCAGCCAAAGCCTGAAGAGCTTGAATTGCTTCTACTGAATCATCATATTTTTTGCCATCAACTCCTTTAAGTTCGCCTTGCTCGAAAGAAAGGATTAATTCCAAAGGTTCAGTTTCTGTAGCTTGAGTCGGCCAGGCTTCTTCAGGAAGGTAATCGGAAGACGTAAGCGTCTCTTTTCCTCCTACAGAAGTTCCCCAGATTCCTTTATTGATAGAATAAGCGGCTTTCTCGAAATTCATCGAAACGCCATGCTTTTTCAAGTATTCGATTTCTTCAGCACGACTCAATTTCAAGTCACGAATAGGAGTGACGATCTCGATGTCTGGCACAATGGTTTGGAAGATCATATCAAATCGAACCTGATCATTTCCAGCTCCAGTAGAACCGTGAGCTACTGCTTTTGCACCGATAGACTTGGCGTACTCAGCTAATGATTTCGCCTGAAGGATGCGCTCTGCAGATACAGATAGTGGATAAGTCTGGTTTTTAAGTACATTTCCAAACACGAGGTATTTGATCACTTCATTGTAATAAGTGTCCATTACGTGAAGTGTTTTGAAAGAAGCTACGCCTAAGCCTTTTGCCCTTTCCTCTATGTCTGTCAATTCTTCTTCGGAAAATCCGCCTGTATTTACCAAAACTGCATGTACTTCATATCCTAGTTCTTTGGACAGGTGCAAGGCACAAAATGTGGTATCCAAGCCTCCACTGTAGGCTAAAACTATTTTTTTCATAAGAGTCTAATTTTCTTTCTATTGTAATCTCGCTATGTGAATAATCAACTCATAATCAGTCGATCTTCATTTAGGTCGATTCTATCGAAATAGGATTTTGCTTCCGAAAAGGAAGAAATGATTTATAAAAAGATGCTTGTAAGAGTGTCCTTCGACTTATTCAATTTAAGCATCACGTATTTCTTTAATCTAACCCAACGATCAAATAGTTTAAGATCTTTCTTGAAATCATCACGAAGTGCTAATTCTTGTGTGTGATTTCTCTTTGAGTTGGGATCATAGAGCATAGCTGTGCACAGACAGTTTTGCCTATTTTTACTCATTAATATCTCGTAGTTGATACAACTTTGGCAGCCTTTCCAGAATTCATTATCATCTGTAAGGTCTGAGTAAGAAACAGGAATGTAACCTAATTCAGAGTTGATTTTCATTACTGCAGCACCTGTTGTCAATCCGAATATGTTTGAATCTGGGTACTTCAAACGGCTAAGTTTGAATACTTCATTCTTGATTTTTCGGGCAAGTCCGTATTTTCTGTATTCAGGAGAAACGATCAAACCAGAGTTTGCAACATATTTACCATGACCCCAAGCTTCAATGTAGCAGAAACCTGCCCATTTGCCGTCAGAGGTCAATGCGATTACTGCTTTTCCTTCTTCCATCTTGGTTTCCACATAAGCTGGGCTACGCTTGGCTATACCAGTTCCACGAGCTTTAGCGGAGTTTTCCATCTCATCGGTGATCTGAGTGGAGTAGTCCTTGTGAGAAGCATTTGCTACAATAATCTGGAAAGAAATGTTATCCATTAGGGATTGCATGTGTTAATTCCGACGGAATCGGAAGATTGGTAAATAAATCAAAATGTAAAAGGGCGGGCAAGTACTCCACGTAGGAATACAACTATTCATCGAAGGGTTAAACCCTATAGAAAAATCTACACGTCCTTAACGGAGTGAAAAAAGCAATAGCATCAGCGTTCACGACTACTGAAGTAGTATGAATAAATGTTGGCGCTATTTGATTTACTTGTGTCATGCGTAATAGGGTGGCAAAATTCATTCCTTAGGAAGGAAAATGCAAGAGTTTTTAAGAATAATTTAAGGTTTAACCCTGATTTTTACAGATTTGAGAAAATTGAAGGGTCTATTTTGCTTAAATAAGCATCTTCAGAATATAATTTGGCGTCTAATTGTCAAATAGGCAATTGAGTATAGAGGATTGCAGTTATGCATTCCCTGACATTTCCTTCAAAGCAGTGACAAATTTGTCCATTTCAGCTTCTGATGTATATACATTGGGAGTGATTCTGCAACCATTCACTCCGCCAGCACCATTTATTGCAACGGTAAATATCTGATACTTTTCAATTAAAGTCTTAGCCATATCTGCTGGACTCATTGCATCAAGGCCCACATTTGCAATGGCACAAGAGCGGTGAGGATCTTTAGGTGTATTGACATTTACTCCTGGCAAATCACGAACCTGGTCAGACCAATAGCGCTGTATGTATCTCAATCGCTCTTCTTTTCGTTTGCTGCCCATTTTATTTAAGAAGTTGACCGCATCGATCACCGACAAATCTGTGGAAACGGCATGTGTACCTGTGTGATTCAGGTTAAGAAGTGTCTTTTGATCCAATTCATAAGGAGCAAGAAGAGGCCGGATTTGCTGACTCTTTCCTTTTTTGACATAAAGCATTCCGCAACCAAGAGGGACACTCAACCACTTGTGTAAGCTACACCCGTAATAATCACAATTCAATTCTGATATATTGAAATCAAAATGTCCTACTGCGTGAGCTCCGTCTAACATTATTTCTACACCATGTCCATGGGCCATATCAGCAATTTTCCTCACGGGCAAAATATGGCCTGTGATATTGACAATATGAGGGACCATCATCAGTTTGGTTTTGGGGGTGATCGCTTTCTCATAGACGGCTACTATTTCTGCATCATCTTTTGGATGCATGGGTATGTCTATTCTTTTAACTTTGATTCCATAGCGCCTTTCTGCCAACTCAAACATATTGAGCAAACTTTCATAGTCTTGATTGGATACAATTGCTTCATCGCCTGCTTTCCATGGGTAGCCAGAGATTATTATGTCAATAGATTCTGTCGTGTTTCGGGTAAGCACAACTTCTTCTGATGAAGCACCAATTAATTCTGCAACCATCGCTGCACTTTTGGCTTTGTTGTCCCACTGTACCGTACGCATATAGCTTGAAGCTTGATAATTGACTTCTCTGAGATGCTTGATGTAGTTTTCTAGGGTTTCTTCTGGCAAAAAGCAGTAATAACCATTCTCGAGATTAATGTAATCGGGCTTCAATTTGTAAGCAGCGCGGATTTGATCCCAAAAGTCAGCCGCATTAGGATCTATCTCAGCTATAGTTTTAGCAGTGGCATTTTTCGCAGAGAAAAATGATCCTGTGCCGATTCCAAGGAAGGTCAAAGACTTTAAAAATTTACGCTTATTCATAGATGTAGATGTGTTTATTAAAGTATATGTCTCTCCAGTTTTTTGCCAGCATTAGAGACCAAAGTATAATATGATTTGGTTAACACTATCACTGAGGCCGCTTCGGTCACCCGTCTTCCGTCAACTGGCCGGAAGAGCAAAGGGATTTTGGCTACTGGCATCTTTGTGGATTTTCAGATTAAAGTATATAGCTGAAAATCCAAACTATCAATAAGATAATAGCTAACCAAGTGATCCAAGGGGATCGCTGAGGAAATTCAAACTTGCAGATTGGGCAAATCTTCGCTTTGGAATCTATCTCCATCGCGCAGGAAGGACATTCTTTGGTTTTCAAAATTGGCTGAACTCTTTTGGCTTAATTTCTATTTCATCATAAGTTAATTAAAGAATCTAGCTATGAAAATAGAAATATGGTCAGATGTAGTTTGCCCTTTCTGCTACATCGGTAAAAGAAAAATGGAAAAGGCGATCAATAATTCGCCTTTCAAAGATAAAATCGAGATTGAATGGAAAAGCTTTCAGCTTAATCCGGATCAGGTTACAGACCCTTCGTTAAATACGCTGGAGCATCTTTCCAAGTCTAAAGGCTGGTCAATGGAGCAAACTTTAGAAATCACGGATAACGTGGTGAACATGGCTGCAGCAGAAGGTTTGGACTTTCAGATGGGAAAAACGGTCGTTGCAAATACGATGAATTCACATCGGTTGATCCATTTAGCCAAAGAATCAGGCAAAGGAGGAGAGATGAAAGAGATTTTACTGAAATCTTATTTTACGGATGGGTTGAATGTTGACGATGTTGACACTCTTGTTTCTTTGGGAAAAGAAGTTGGTTTAGAAGAAGAGGTAATCAGACAAATGTTAGCCTCTGAACAATTCAAAGATGCAGTAGAACAAGATATCTACGAATCCCGAACAATAGGAGTGAAGGGAGTTCCTTTCTTCGTATTAGATAGGAAATTCGGGATATCAGGGGCACAACCGGATGAGGTTTTTGATCAGACTTTGTCAAAAGCCTGGAATGAATTTGCTAAAACCCTTCCAAGTCTTGAAATCGCCGAAGGTGATGGGGAAGCTTGTGATGTAGATGGAAATGATTGCAACTAAGTAATACTTCTAATTCGGCTATCAGAAGTAGGATTCTGCTAGTCGAATTTATTTTTCTAATTTTTTATTTAGATTATTTACAAATAACTAATCGTTTGAAATACAGTAAACTATCCTCGTTTTGAGAATGTAGCCTTAGGATAGAGACAAGTTTTTTACAATCCTTATTTAGATTAATTATAATTAAACTCTAATTTTGCTGTCAGATTCACCTCAGGCGGCACATGAAAACAAGTTTTACTCTATTATTTTTTACGTTGAACGTTTTAATTTCTGATTTGGCTTTTTCCCAAACCGGGAAAATCTCAGGAACTTTGACTTTCGATGATGGCGCCCCTGTTGCCTATGCATCTGTATTTATTCAGTCCATTAAAAAACATACCCTTTCTGATGAAAGAGGTAGATATGAGCTCACGGATATTCCTTTTGGACCATATCAGGTCAATGTGAGTAGCATAGAAATCCAAAAACATGATTTTAGTATACATATAGATAAGACAAACCTAAAGCTTTCAACTACACTCAAGCGCGCTGAGGATAGTGAGTTGGACGAGGTAATTGTAGAAGGAGAGTCTCACAAAAGTGAAATTGAAGCAACAGGTTTTGCAGTAAACGTGATAGAAACGAAGAAGGCAACTCTTCAATCACTACAAACCAATGATTTACTGAATAGATCAGTAGGAGTTCGAGTTCGCCAAAATGGCGGTTTGGGTTCGCAAGTTTCCTACAATCTGAATGGTATGTCTGGTAATTCTGTCCGAATATTTATAGACGGAGTACCCATCTCCACTTATGGTGCATCCTTTAGTCTAAATAGCATTCCTCCGGCTTTGATAGAGCGAATTGAGGTCTACAAAGGAGTGATTCCAGCTCATTTGGCGGATGATGCTTTGGGTGGAGCGATCAATGTAATACTGAAAAAAGGAGCGATGAACAATCTGACAGCTTCTCTGTCCTATGGTTCATTCAATACGCTGCAAGCCAATATGAGTGGATCATACCGCAATTCCAATTCAGGTTTTACAGTAAAAGGTTCTGGGTTTTATAACTACTCAGACAATGATTACGAGGTTTGGGGGAAATTCGTAAGAAATATTCTTCCTAACGGTCGCTATGAATATGTCCGAGCCAAGCGTTTCAACGATGCTTACAAATCAATTGGTGCCAATATCCAAGTAGGATTTACTGATGTCAAATGGGCTGATCAATTTTTAATTGGATACAATGTCTCGGATGATTACAACGAGATTCAGCATGGGACATACATGACTATACCTTACAAAGGTCGCTTCACGGAGTCTCAGGCAAATGTTGTAAGTGTTGCCTATTCTAAATCTAACTTTCTGACCAAGGGACTTGAAGTGAATTTCAATGGAATGATTTCAGATAGAAAGGAAGTTGTGAATGACACGGTGCGTTGGAATTATGATTGGTTTGGCGAGCAGAGTATTGGTCTCAATGGAGATCCAATTTTGAGACCAAGCGGTGCACAGCAAGGGGCACCAACAATTAATCATATTAATAGAAGTATCTCCACTTTTAGAGGAGGAGCTATTTATGATTTTTCTGAAAAACATAGATTAGTTTTCAATCACATGTACTATACAATCGATAGAACGGAGCGTGACGATTTGAAATCAGCTATTGAAAGAGAATTTATAGGTACACGTGACTTAACGAAAAATGTCTCTGCGCTGGCTTATGAGGCGACGCTTTTTGAATCTCGGTTTAAAGCCAATCTTTTTGGGAAATACTACCAACAGAAAATTGACCGGATGGATCCTATTCTGATTACTTCAAATGGAGAGCAGATTAAAGGTGAAGATCGTGTGTCTAGTAACAATTCAACTCCAGGCTATGGATTAGCGACTTCCTATAAATTGAAGCAAAATTTAACGTTCCTTGTTTCAGCTGAAAAAGCTGTAAGAATGCCTTCCGAAAATGAAATTTTTGGTAGTCCTAGTGAAAATATTATTGAGAACATAAATATACGCCCTGAGGTAAGCAACAACTTGAATATTGGTTTACGAAGTGGCACCTATAGCTTAAATCCTACCAACAAATTTTCATTCTACGTTTCGGGCTTCTTAAGGGATACTAAGGATAAGATTGTAAGGAAAATCAACCCACGCTTGAACGATGCAGTTCAAACTGACCCCTTTGAAAATTTAGGGAAAACAAAGTCAATCGGCTTTGAGGGTGAGATCAACTACACTTGGAAAGATAATCTGAATGTATTGCTAAACTTCTCTAAGTTCAATTCGGTGTTCAACATTCAATATGATCCGAACGGAAAAGAGTACACCTATTACAACCAGCAATTACCTAATGAGCCATTTTTCACTATCAATACAACGGTTCAGTATGCTTTCAAAAATGTACTTCAAAAACGCTCATCACTGAATTTGTACTACAGCGCAGGTTTTGTAGATAGATTCTATACCACTTGGTTGGAAATCGAAGATTTTAGAACCCCTCGCCAATTCATCCAAGACATCGGGATGAATTATATTTTCCCTAACCAAAAACTAGTAGTGAGTGCAGATTTGAGAAACATTTTCGATCAGCAAGCCTTCGACAACTTTGCTGTTCAAAAGCCTGGAAGAGGCTTTTATTTGAAAGTCAATTATACCATTAACAAATTCTAATTCAACCAACAATTAATTTTAATCAACCAGAAGTAAATTATGAAAAAGCAATTTTTAAACTTTTTAACACTGAGCGCATTAATGGGCACAATTGTGCTTTCAAGCTGCAGTGATGACAATGGGGGTGATCCTATTGAACCGCCTGTAGAGCAAGAGGATAGATTCATCACCGTAGCAGGAGCTTTGATGGCTGATAACCCAGGTGATGGTAATGGTGGAACTATGGTTTACTCTGTGTCCATAGAAGAAGCAAAAGATCCAGAAACTCAGATCAGCGTATATACGGAAGGTTTTGGAGTGAAGTCTAATAGAACTGCACGTCTTCAATCATCCGAAGATGGAAGTACACTTTTCAATATTGCCTACACAGGTGACAATGGAGGTGAGTTCTCTAAATACACAGTGAATGGTGGGGATAGCTTCGTTCAATCTGATGTTTCTGTTAATATTTCACAGTACGCAGGAACTTCACCGCGTTGGTTGAAATTGAATGATGGAGACAAAACTGGTATTGCATTAAATATGGCTAACATAGCAGCCAACAATGCACCAGTGGGAAATACTCCAGATGCAGCTTTTGCTTATTACAGGGGAGTTGCTACAGTACTTGCACTAGATTTACAGGAATCTCTTATTAGAAGTTATGTACAATACGAAATCCCACTTACTGAAGAAGAAGAGGCGGAAGGTCATACTATTTTTAGATTGGACGGTTCTGTATTGAACAAAGCTGGCGATAAGCTGATCATTGGTACCTGGATGAGAAAATACAATGTGGCTACAGGTGAAACTGAAGGTGACTACGAGAGATTGGGTTCTAAGTCTGTGGTAGTAGATTATCCGTCTTTTGCCAACCCTACTGTAATCAACTCAACAGTCGGACATGGTGACAATAGTGGCTACAGAAGTCACTACAGCTACTTAGGTGATGATGGGAATATTTACCAAGCTACTGAAAGAGATCCTGCTGGTTCTTATATCCTAAGAATCAATCAGAGCAATGTATATGATGATTCTTATGTATTTAGCTTGAACCAGGCTTTAGGTTTAAGTGGGGTAACTATCGAAGCGTGGCAATATGCTCAAGATGGAAAAGCATTTGCGCTTATCTCTCATGATGGAGCAGAAAATGGTTTTGTGGTATGGATGGATTTAGATGCTAGAACTGCTTCTATTGTTGACATGCCATATGATGTTGATTTGGAATTCAACCAGTACCAAGGCTTTGTAGTGGATGGTATAGACGTATATATGGCTGTAACTCCTGTAGGTAAGGATGGTAATATTTATATCCTTAATAGTAATACCGGTGTGGCTACTAAAGGTGCTACTTTGGTAAATCAGCCAGGAAATCACTACATCGGTATTTTCTAATATTTTTTAATTCTTTGTAATCCCTTGGTTCATTTGAAAAGAGAATCTTTTAGGATTGTATAAAAATAAATCCCGGAGAAGAGGCTGAGTAAAAGCTTCCTTTCCGGGATTTCTATTTTGTGGTAAATAGGGAAGTTAGTAAACAGTAGTTAATACTTTCCTGGGCTTATTTTACCAAACTCCTCTAGTTTTCATCTGAAGAGTATAGACGGCATCCATGGCCGTAATAAAGAGTGTTTTTCTGTCAAGTGCACCAAATACGACATTGGCAGTCCACTTAGCCGGAACTGGGATATGTGCAATTTGCTCACCATTTCTATTGAAAACTGTTACTCCATCTCCAGTGAGGTAAACGTTCCCTCTGTCATCGATCGCCATACCATCAGACCCCATTTCGCAAAAAAGAGTCTTATTAATCAAGTAGCCATCTTCACGAACTTCGTATTTATAGGTTTTCTTTGCGCCTATGTCAGAGACAAAAAGGTACTTACTATCAGGGGTTCCAACAATTCCATTTGGTTTTACCAGATCATCAGCAACTTTGAAGAGTTCGGTTCTGTCAGCTGATAAGAAGTAAACATTCTGGCCATCTTGCTCAGACTCTTCGCCACGGCCTTCCCAATACGGGCGGGCATAAAGAGGATCTGTAAAATATATACCTCCTTTAGGACGTATCCATAGATCATTTGGACCATTCAGTTTTTTGCCTTTGAAAGCAGTGATCCATACTTCAGGATTTCCATCGGTATCAAAAGCCCAAAGCTCATTTTTGTTGTCAGCGCAGGCAACCAAAGTTCCGTCTAGCATAAAATACATTCCGTTTGATCTTCCTGCATCTTCTTTGAATACACTTACTTCATTGGATATAGCATTCCACTTATGAATACGGTTATTTGGTTGGTCTGTGAAATAAACATCTCCAAAGCGATTTACTGCCGGACCTTCTGTGAATTCAAAGCCATCTTGAACTTTTACTAGTTGTGCATTTTTAGCGACAATGCCTTTTTTGTCTTCTATTTCTTGAGAGAAAGCTTGGGCACCAATCAAAAGTGCTGCTATGCAAAGGGTTGATTTAATAGGGTTCATAGTGTTATTGTTATTTTCTATTCATTGTGACTACTAGCACATTTTGATCTTCGCTATAAGCCATTCGGGTAATATTTTCGTGAGTTACGGAATTGATCACACCTAGTGATTTCCATTCTGGGTTATTATACTTTCTTATAAATATTTCATTGCCAGAAGCCATTATCAGGTGGTTTTTATCCAGCCATAAGAAATCCTGAGATCCTGAAATTCCCGAAAGATATACTTCTCTATTTCCATTTTCTATATCATAGCTCTTAATAATACCCGGCTGGCCATTAGTCAGACCTGCCATATAGGTGATTTCAGATGTCTTAGGGCGCTTCTTGACTGATCGTTGGATTGCTGAATCTATTTCAATCAGATCATTTCTACCTCTAGCATATACTAATTTATTTGGCTCACCTAGTACAAACATTGCAGCTTTATTGTCATACCAGTCGTAATATCCCACAGGTTCAATATCGTCGTAGAGTAGTTCTGCTGGTTCAAAATTGGTAGGGTAGAGCCAAATTCTCTGCTTTTTGTCTTCCTCCATGACTACTGCCGCTATATACATTCCACAATCAGTAATGCTGGGTGAGAATTCACTTCGATCAGATGTTTTGGAAAGATTGGTGAATTTATCTGATTCGAAATTATAGACGATTATATCGTGATTGCCATTTTCATCAGCAGCAGAAAATACTAACTGATATTCATTGATAAAATTAGGTTGGTTATCGTATTCAGGACGATCAGTAAGGGAATGAGCAGTTTCAGGTAGCAATTTCAACTTACCACCTTTTCCACTGGTGTTGACAACCCAAAGATCTGTACTAGTCTGTGCATGAAGGGGAAAAGTACTGGCTAAGTATAAAAAGAAGCAAGTAGCAAAGAAGTATTTCATTTATAAGTCAAAATTGAATTGCCAAAATACAAAATGAAGACGAATTATAAGTGTCAAAATACACATGAAGCCATTTTGGAATTAATGATGAATATTATGTTCGGTTTCGGACACAATGATGTTCGTTTACTTAGCATGAAAATAGCATAACCTTCGAAATTCGCCGTTTTAGGCTATGTTTGGGGAATGGCACCTTTTTCGTAATTAAACAGAACATGAAGGTAATAACCCAATGGATATCAAATTTGCCGCTAGAGTTGATCTTTTGGATCGGCAGTATAGCAGCGATCCTTCTCTTGGATCCTCAGGGAGGCAGTCACTTAAGTCTCTGTCCGCTGAGCCAACTTGGGATTGATTGGTGTCCGGGTTGTGGCTTGGGAAGGTCTATGAGTTTACTCGCAAGAGGAGAATTTCAAGCTTCCTGGAGCATGCACCCACTGGCTTTGCTGGCGTATGTGGTTATTATTTCTAGAATCTGGCAACTTATTAAAAACTTAAAAACAACACACAATTATGGCTAATGTATTAAGACATCTTCCTGAATTGGAAGGAATGGAACTGGGCTACATCCAGGGTTTGATGAAGAATATGGATGAGGATCAGGCATCTCTTTTTGCACAGGTTTATCGTGCCAGAAGAAAAGACGCACAGATGATTTTGATTTTGACTTTGTTAGGCTTTTTTGGCTTTGCAGGCTTGCATCGATTCATCCTTGGGCAGATTGGCTTAGGTATTCTATATATTTTAACCATTGGACTTTGTTTTATAGGTACCATAGTCGATTTGGTCAATTATAAGAGCCTTGCGTACGAGTACAACATCAAAGTAGCTCATGAGACTATGAATATGTTGAACGCCAATTACCCTGGTGATATGACGAACACGACTACCTAATTATAGATTTAACGAGTTAAAGTGCCGGGGGAAACTCCGGCTTTTTTGATTTCTGTCAACTTCAATAACTTTGGTTATTTTGAAAAAAAAATAGAATGAAAAGTAGCTGTCTTTCTACGGCAAACGAGTCAGAAAAATTTGGCAATAAAAAAACCTGGGGGTAATACCAGGTTTTTTTATGCATGTTTACTTTTCAAAAATGATTACTGATACGACTTTGTATTCAGTGTTTCGTCACTTTTGAAGAAATCAGTAAGTTTTCCGAAGGAATTTTCGAAATAACCATCTAACATTTTTTTAATAATGAAAGAACGATACTCGTCTTTCGATACGATTGGAAAATACTCATGACTCTTTCCGTAAGACTTGTGACTCACAAATCCTTTACGCTCCAATATCCTAACTATCGTAGACACAGTGTTATACGCTGGCTTCGGTTCGGTCATTGGAGTAAGGATGTCTTTGACAAATCCTCTTTCGATTTCCCAGAGGATCTGCATGATCTCCTCTTCGGCTCTTGTTAATGGTTTCATAAATAAGGCGTTAAGTTTTAAGTGCAAGAAAATTATTCGTTTAGTTTCACAATTGCAAAAAAAACCACCTTTAGTTTTAATTTTTTTTTATCTCAAGAGATTTGGTGTTCACATAAAAAATAACCGAGTTCAACAAAAAATGGCCTTATATGAGGCCATTTTTTGTTATGCAGGTCTTAACTTAATAATCCTTGTCATGTGCAATAGTTTGACAATGGGATAGGTTGGATCAAATTCATACCATTTCACTGCGAAGTTTGGTCTATTTGGAAGCTTATGGTGATTGTTTTGAAACAATTCTCCTAGCATTAATACATCCAATAAAAGGCTGTTTTTTGAATGGTCGTTATTATCAAAATTTGCGTATCCATATTTATGCCCACTCCAATTTACAATAGCTCCGTGAACTGGTCCCATAAGGAAATGTATAGGAAGTAAGAAATACATCCACCAATGCGTACCTGGCATATCGAAAACAGAGATACATAGTACATAGATCGCGACATATAATAACCCCCAGCTCACACGCACCAGCATGGTATCGGCAAACTTGTCGAATTTATTCCAGTCAGGAATATCTTTGGAGAACCTCTCTTCAGGCTTCAATCTGAAAGAAAAATACTCATTATATATGTTTTTAGTTTTCCACATCATGGTGAATAAGTTCTCTGTATGATGCGGGCTATGTGGATCTTTTGGTGTGTCGCTGTAGGCGTGATGCATTCTGTGAAGAATAGCATATGCTCTCGGAGAGAGGTAGGAGCTACCTTGCCACATCCATGTAAAGAAATAGAAAAACTTTTCCCAGTATTTGTTCATATAGAACATTTGATGGGCAGCATATCTGTGAAGGAAGAAGCTTTGGCAAAACAAGGAGAAATACCAATGCAGCAAGAACAAGATAATGATTATCACTCGGCGTAGGATTTATGTTAGAGGCGCAAATATAAGGCAACCCAAATCAAGTAACGAATTAATAGCTCTTTGCATTCCAATTTTTTGAGATGATATTTATCAGGTTTTAGAAAAATTAAGGTAATTTCTATCTTTATAAACACGTGGAAATAACCGATAGACCTATGAATTTTCTAGTAAAGATCCTTTTGGGAGGGATTTCTGTAATAATTGCTGAATATCTGATCCCCGGTATTCACATTGATACTGCTGTAACAGGTTTTATCCTTGCTGCAGTGATCATCCTGATCAATATTACCTTGAAGCCCATATTGATTGTACTAACCTTGCCAATTACCATTTTAACGCTTGGTCTATTTTTATTGGTCATCAATGCGCTGATGTTTATGCTTGCTGATCGGATTATCCCAGGGTTTCAGGTGGATGGATTTTGGTGGGCAGTTTTGTTTGCAATCGTTGTAAGTATTATTAACTCACTGTTTGGTAATAGTTTAAACCCTTCCAAACCATCACAATAATAATTATTTGTTAAACATTTATTGAGTGACTAAGTTCTTTAAATTAGAAAGGGCTTTGAAAAGGGCTATTCTCAAGAGATCTATTTGGAAAGCTCCTTAAAGAGTTAATTCATAAAAACTTCTAAAGTTTCAAAATCCTTAAATCGGCTTCCTACTTCAACCAGGTCTTCTAATTGAACTTCAGATTATTATATCTCTTAGAAAACCACAATTATTTAACAATTTCTTTATTAGACTTTGCGGTTTTAAATAAATTCGATTAGATTTTGATGTTATATTACTATACGATTTAGTACTATTGGATTGCTAATCACTTAAAAGATAAATATTCTTTAAATATTTGACCTATGTCAATCTCAAATCCAGGTTTTGATCCTCAACGCATCGAAGAGCTAAAGGATGAGCTAGGGAAGCTCAACAAAACCTTCAAAATCCTTCCCGAAGAAGAAAACTCTGATGAGTTTGTGAATTTCTATTTTATAGGAATGTATCAAGGTAAAGAAGTAATCTACGACTCCGCTTTGTACACCCTTAGGTTGCATCATGCTAGTGAAGTGTATGAACTAGCAGAACATAAGGCCGCCCAGAAGTTTCCGAATTTCAAAGGTATAACCTATGAAGAAGATGAAAATGGTAATTTGAAGCCATTGACCAGTGAAGAAGAAGAAATCGGTTGGTTTATCACTGAGATCATCATGGAAATAGAAGAGGAAGAAAGTGTAAAAGTGCAGGAGTTCGTTGATGTTGATACCCACCATGATTTCGGAATTGGTGTAGATGCAGCCTTGAATATCGATTTGATAGATGAAGATGTGATCGCCAAATTCATCAAAGAATTTAATGACGATACCTTAGAGCTGGATGATACGATGTATGCTTTTCAAACTGAAGAAGAAGATATCGAAGATTAATCTTAACTGAGTTAAACACTAAAACGACGCTTGCTAACCGCAAGCGTTTTTTTATGCTAAAAATTGCCTATTCACCTATCTATAAGCATTCCTTGCCAGTGGGTCATAGATTTCCAATGGAGAAATATGAATTACTTCCTGGTCAGCTATTGCATGAAGGAATTGTCCATGAGGAGAATTTCTTTGAGCCCCATCCCTTAGATGAAAAATGGATTTTGACTACGCACACAGCGGAATATTGGAATAAGCTTAAGAACTTATCTTTATCCAAATCTGAAATACGGGCTACTGGATTTCCTTTGTCCAAAGAACTGGTGGATAGGGAAGTTACTATTTTGCAGGGTTCTGTTCAGGCTGCCGTTTTTGCTTTAAAGTATGGAATAGCTATGAACATTGCCGGAGGAACGCATCATGCTTTTGCCGATCGTGGTGAAGGGTTTTGTTTATTAAATGATATTGCTGTTACAGCTAATTATCTATTAGCAAATCAATTGTCTAAAAAGGTTTTGGTGATAGACCTAGATGTTCATCAGGGCAATGGCACTGCCAGTATATGTGCGAATAACTCAGATATCTACACGTTCAGTATGCATGGAGAGAAGAATTATCCCATGCGTAAAGAAATCTCCAATCTAGATTGCGCTATTCCTGACGGAACGGGCGATGAATTGTATTTAAGTATACTCCAAACCCAGCTTGAAATAATATTGAAAGATTTTTCGCCTGATTTTATTATTTATCAATCTGGAGTAGATGTGTTGGAAAGCGACAAATTAGGAAGATTATCGATGAGCATTGACGGAGTTAAGAATCGAGATAGTATGGTTCTTAACTTAGCCAAATCATTACAGGTGCCTATTATGTGCTGCATGGGAGGAGGTTATTCAGCTAACGTAGCTAAAATTGTAGAAGCCCATACGCAAGTCTATAGATTGGCTCAAGATCTATATTTTTAAGTACTGAGCTCTAAATTTACCTAGAGATGTTAAGTCAATTCTTGTAAAATCAATACTTTCTTTATATTTGCGCCCTTGTAATCAATAACATCAACAAAGTGAAAAGAGGAATAAAACTAATCGGTGCATTGAGCCTTGCTACAGTGCTTTTATACGGCTGCGATAATGCTGGAACTTCTACTACGACTGGCGAAACCGCTTCCAAAGAAGTAAAACAAGGTGATTTGAACGTTGCTTTTGTTTTCACAGATAGCGTGATCAATAAGTATGATTACTTTAAAGCGAAGTCTGAAGAGCTAACTGAAAAAGGAAAGAAATTTGAAGGAGATCTTCAAGGAAGAGCGAACGGCTTTCAGCAAGAAGTTCAAACTTTCCAACAAACTGGTGGTAACATGACTGTGAACCAGCAGAGAGCTAAGCAAGAAGAATTGGCTAAAAAAGAGCAAAACCTGATGACTTATCGTGATAATTTGATGCAAGAATTATCTGCTGATGAAGCTGCCCTTTATAGTGAAGTATACGACAGAGTTCAGAAATATCTTAAGTCTTATGCTCAGAGCAACGATCTTGATGTGATTTTGAGCTACACTAGAGGTGGAGCAGTTTGGTACGCGAATGACGCTATTGATCTTACTACATCTGTAATCGAAGGATTAAACAAAGAGTATACGTCTGCTCCTGCAGACACAGCTAAATAAGCTGTACTACATCTTCCAAATATTGAAACCCAGCTTAGGCTGGGTTTTTTTGTGGGGAAAAATTGGGTATTTTTGAAGCTCTAACGAAAATTTATAGAATGAAAATCACTGAATTTTTAAAGCATAATTACCGTCACTTCAACGCTGCGGCCTTGATCGATGCCGCTGAAGGTTACAAAAGTCATTTGGATAATGGCGGAAAAATGATGGTAACACTTGCCGGCGCAATGTCTACTGCTGAGTTGGGTATTTCACTAGCAGAGATGATACGTCAGGACAAGATTCAAATAATCACTTGTACTGGTGCAAATTTGGAAGAAGATGTGTTCAATTTGGTTGCTCATGATTACTATGAGCGGATTCCAAATTACCGTGAACTAACCCCAGCGCAAGAGCAGGATTTGGTTGAGCGACACATGAATCGCGTTACGGATACATGTATTCCAGAAATGGAAGCGATGCGAAGAATTGAAAATGTGATTTTGGAAGAATGGGTGAAAGCTGATGAAGCGGGTGAATCATTTTTCCCACATGAGTTTTTCTATAAAATCTTACTTTCAGGAAAATTAGAAGAGTCATATCAAATTGATCCAAAGGATAGCTGGTTGCTTGAAGCTGCCAAAAAGAATATTCCAATCATAGTTCCAGGATGGGAAGATTCCACATTGGGAAATATGTTTGCTGGTCACGTGATCACCGGAGATGTGAAGAATGTGCATACAGTTAGAACAGGCATAGAGTACATGATTTATCTGGCTGATTGGTATACAACTAATGCTACAGAGGAAAGTACTGTAGGATTTTTTCAGATTGGCGGGGGAATTGCAGGAGACTTCCCTATATGTGTGGTGCCGATGTTGCATCAGGATTTGCAAAGGACTAATGTACCGCTTTGGGGGTATTTCTGTCAAATCTCTGATTCGACCACTTCTTACGGTTCGTATTCTGGAGCTGTTCCAAATGAAAAAATCACTTGGGGTAAACTGGGAATCGATACTCCGAAATTTATCATCGAGTCTGATGCAACGATCGTAGCACCTTTGGTATTTGCCATTGTGTTGGATCAATAAACTATGAGAAAATTTAAGAACGTATTTATAAAAGCAAGTGGCGTAATGCTACTTGCTTTTTGCTTTTCATTTAATCTACATGCTCAAAAAGTAGTTTCGCTATCTGGAGCCAATAGTCCACAAGACGATATAAATCCTGTTTGGATTGGAGATAATACTTTACTCTTTACCAGAGCTTTTCACCCCGATAATATAGGAGGAGTTACAGATCCTGGGGACATTTGGATGACAAAAAAGTCTGATTCCGGAGAATGGCTAGAAGCAGTCCACCGAGCAGATCTTAGTACGGATGGCTATGATTTTTCTCTCGGGTTGGAAGATATTCTTACGCTACTTGTTTATCATACCGGAGGCGAAAGATTTGGGATTTATCAATATTCCAAATTTGGTAAAGATTGGAATTTCCTTCGTCAAATATCTATGTCTGGTTTGGAAGAGCTTTCGGGACAAGTTACCGGTCGTGTAGGTTCTGGAGGTAAAGTGATTTTTCTTTCAGGAAAAGGGAAAGACTCCAAGGGAAATGAAGATATCTATGTGAGTGACAAAATTGGCCCAACTGAATGGTCAAGCCCTGTCAATCTTGGGTCTGCGATTAATACGATAGGTCAGGAAATGAGTCCATTTTTTAATGTAAAGTCAGGTGAATTGTATTTCTCATCGAATATGCATGAAGGTGCACAAGGGAAAGATATATTCATAGCAAAGCGCATGGGAGAAGGTTGGAACAACTGGAGCAAACCAGTAATCTGGGAGCAAGTGAGTTCTCCTGGCTCTGAAGTTTCAGTGACTTTTATCAATTCCGAAGAAGTGGTGTGGACGAGCACTCAGAATAGTGACGGCTTTGCCGATTTATTGACTTTTGAGACAGTGATCCCCCTTGATATCCCTACAGAATTTTCAATTGCAGCTCCTGAAGCTATAGCTCAAACAGCTCAACCAGAAAAAATAAAAACAGTCTCCATAGAGCCTATATATCCTGCATCCAGTGTAGGAATACCTGAAGTGAGAATAGTGGAGCAAACTGAAGAAAAGGCAGAAGAACCGATTTCATGGTTTGTAGTGGATGCGAAGAATAAAACCCTTGTTCCTTACACCTTAACCTGGAAAGCCGGGGGAAATAGTGTTTCCAAGAGCGCAAGTGATTCACTCAAACTCTCTGAGTTAGGAAATGCTCAAGTAAAAGAGATTAAGGTAAGTGCTAATGGTTATTTCCCTAAAACCATTTTAATAGGAGAAGTAAAGATTAACGAACCCACTGTAGTGCTGATGACAAAAGCAGAATCGGGTAGTGTAGTATTATTGGATAATGTGAATTTCAAACGCGGTACTGCAGAATTGGAAGGAGAGGACACCAAAGCTTCTTTAACTGAATTGGCAGAATTTCTTTTGTCAAACCCTGAGATGAAACTTAGAATTCATGGGCATACGGATAATGCTGGTGATCCTGGATTGAATAAGGGACTTTCTCTGGATAGAGCAGGAAGCGTAAGAGATTTCTTAATCGAGCAAGGAGTTGCTTTCGAAAGCCTCAGAATCTCGGGCTGGGGAGGAACTAGACCTCTGGCGTCCAATTCTACCGAAACAGGCAGATCAAAGAATAGAAGAGTAGAGCTAGAAGTAGAACGCTAAGAATTAATGGGGTCTTATTCCTAATCGAAGGTGTGTTTGAATAATTTTTTAGTCGCAGTAGGTAGTCGCAATAGACAAAATGACTAGAATAATGAAGCATTCGATACGTACGCTCTTCTAATAAAAACGGCTTTGAAAATCATCTTTCAAAGCCGTTTTATTTTTAAAGAGAATAATCTCCTCTGTAATCCCGCTTCACAAATTGGTTAGCTGGTTCGAAATTAGAGACCTTCATTTCTGGACCATCCCATACGAGTTTGATTCCTCTTCCCGGATAATCGAACTGATTAGCATTATCGGCTTTTGGAGTTCTGTAATCATAGCTTCTGATAGCAAGATTTCCCATCAATACGGATTCAGTCAATGGGCCAGCGATAGAGAATGGAGAGCTCAAGTTTTTGAATTCTTCCGAACCATGACCTGCGATACAAGCTTCAACCCAGTTATTATAGTGGCCACCATCTCCTCCATCTACTCGATGAAGCGTTTGTGGCACATTTGCATCTTTTGTTTTTGACGTAGGAAGTAACTGAGGGTTTTTTCCATAAGTGGAGCACATCATTTTACCTTTGGTTCCTTCGATGATTACTCCGTTGCCACCATCACCCATTTGCTCATTAGGAGCTAATTCTTCTGGTCTGTTTGGTTGTATACCACCATCCATCCAGTGGAATTCAAGATCATCTTTGCCTGGTCTATCAAATCTCAAAGTAATATGAGAAGAAGGAGGGCAGCTCTCAGGGAAGTATCCTCTTTTGAACTCACCTACATACACTGATCCGACGGAACATTCGGCGGATTTTGGATAGCCAAGACCTAATACTCTGAAAGGAGGCTCCATAATATGACAAGCCATATCACCTAGTGCACCTGTGCCGTAATCCCACCAACCTCTCCAGTTAAATGGGACAAGGTTGCCCACATAATCCTTGTAGGGAGCAGTGCCTAACCATAGATCCCAATCCAAATCAGACGGAGGTGTAACAGGTTCTGTAGGCCATTGTATGCCTTGAGGCCAAACAGGTCTATCTGTCCACGAATAAACTTTAGTAGCTTCTCCAATTAATCCAGCATCATACCATTCTACCATTTGACGAACTCCATCTCCTGAAGAACCTTGGTTACCCATTTGGGTGACTACTTTATATTTTTTTGCTGCTTCTGTTAGCATTCTAGCCTCGTAGATATCATGAGCAAGTGGCTTTTGTACATAGACATGTTTGCCCATCTTCATAGCCGCCATTGCTGCTACAGCATGCATGTGATCAGGAGTAGATACTGTGACTGCATCTATGTTATTCCCCTCCTTATCCAGCATTTCGCGGAAATCATTGTAATATTTTGCCTTTGGATGCAACTCTCTACTGCCTTTGGCTCTGGAATCATCCACATCACAAAGTGCAATAAAGTCTACTTTGCCTGTTTTGGTTACTCCGCGAACATCACTTCCGCCCATACCTCCAACACCAATACTAGCTACACGAAGTTTGTCACTTGGGGCAATAAAACCTGGGCCCCCTAAGACATTTCTTGGTACAATGTAAAATCCGGCAGCAGCTAAGGCTGAGCCTTTAAGAAATTTTCTCCGGGAATTCCCAGAATTTGAACCTTCACTTTTCATTAGATTAATAGTTATGTTAAAGAGGGTTTTTTGGATTGTTCTATTCGTAATTATCGATCAAACCAATTTCAGACTTTGTGAAATTTGAAATTATCAAAAACCAGTCACAATTTTTAGCCCATTCATAAAAATACACATAGTAATATCAACATACCTTTAATTACTGCCCAAGTTCAAGCGTTTCGCTATAAAATTAATTTGTCCTAAAAAGATTGTTAAAAAAATAGATTAAGTTTACTCAAACCTTTATTCTATGAAACTTACCTTAAGGACTTTGGCTGCTCTAGCAGTTTTATCTGTTAGTTCCTGTCAAGCACCCAATTCAATCCCGCTCGATGAAGCTGGAATTATACCTATTCCGAGATCAGTCACATCTAAATCTGGTGCATTTGAGTTGAACTCAGAATCTTCCATTCAATTGATTGGTGCAGGTGGAGATTTAACTAGAGTTGGTAATTTTTTGGCTGAAAAACTTCGTCCTGCTACTGGATATGCTATTCCAGTTTCGGCTGAGAAAGGTGATTTAATTTTGGAATTGACTGGGGGAGAGGCTTCCGAAAAATATGGTATTGAGATTACAGACGATGGGGTAAGAATTACTTCTACTTCTGCAGCTGGACTTTATTATGGCACCCAAACACTAATCAAAGCTTTACCAGTGGAGATTGAAAATTCCTCAGTAGTTGACACAGATTGGACGATAGGGAATGGCAAGATTGAAGATGAACCTGAATTTGCCTACAGAGGTGCTATGCTGGACGTGGCACGACATTTTATAAGTGTCGAAGATGTAAAGCACTACATAGATCAGATGGGAAGCCTGAAATACAACTATCTACATTTGCATTTATCTGATGATCAGGGCTGGAGAATTGAAATTAAATCATGGCCTAAATTGACTGAAATAGGTGGAAAGACTGAAGTAGGAGGTACTGAAGGTGGTTTTTATACCCAAGCAGAATATACTGATATTGTGAAATATGCAGCGGATAGGTTTATGACTGTAGTACCAGAGATCGATATGCCAGGTCATACTAATGCTGCCTTGGCTGCTTATGCTGAGTTAAATCCTGGTGTGAACTTACCTGATGGAGATTTTGCTACGATGACTGAGGGTAAAATTGATTTTGATATCCTAGACAAGAATCCAGAGCCAGCTGAAATATATACAGGCATTGAAGTGGGTTTCAGTACGTTTGCCACGAACAAAGAAATTACTTACACCTTTGTTGAAGATGTGATCAGAGAGCTCGTGGAGCTTACTCCTGGCCCTTATATTCACATTGGTGGAGATGAATCCCATGTAACTGAAAAGGATGATTACATCTATTTTGTGGAACGTGTACAAGGAATCGTAACCAAACATGGCAAAACGAGCATAGGTTGGGATGAAATCGCAACAGCAAAATTAGCACCGGGTTCAGTAGCTCAATTTTGGGCATTGGAAGAAAATGCAAAGCTGGCTAAGGAGCAAGGAAATCAGATTGTTATGTCCCCAGCTAAGCGTGCATACTTGGATATGCAATATGACTCTACGTCTAAACTTGGCCTTCACTGGGCTGCATATATTGAGCTTGATGATTCATATAATTGGGATCCAGCAACTTATGCAGATGGGATTAATAAAACCGATATTCTTGGCGTGGAAGCTCCTCTTTGGACCGAAACAATTACTAATCGTGCGGACATTGAGTACATGGCATTCCCTAGATTGGCGGCCCTTGCTGAAGTAGCTTGGTCTTCAAATGAGCGAAGAAATTGGGAAAGCTTTCAAAAGAGAATTGCGCAGCAAGGTAAGCGTTGGGATATCAATGGAATAGGCTTCTATAGATCTCCGAAAGTCAATTGGTAGTCTATGCTATCAACATTTAAGACCCGGCTTCAACCGGGTTTTTTGTTGCTTAGATAGCCATACTCTTTGAAATTGAATAAAATGAACCTAATATGGACGTTAATTTTAAAATCATCCGATCAGGTAACTTGATTACTCTAAATAGAAAACTTTAATGGGCGAATACATTATATCCTTTGCTAACTGGATTTGGGGAACTCCTATGCTTATCATTTTAATGGGAGGTGGAATGGTCCTGTTAGTGCATTCAGGTTTTGTCCCCTTTCGCAAGATTGGTCATGCTATAGGATTACTTAGAGGAAGGTATGACAACAGTCTGGCGCCGGGTCAGATTACCTCCTTTCAGGCATTGTCTGCTGCTATTGCAGCAACCGTGGGTCTAGGGAATATAAGTGGTGTTGCTATTGCGATTAACATGGGAGGTCCAGGAGCTATCTTTTGGATGTGGGTTTCTGCATTTGTAGGAATGGCTACTAAGTTTTATACCTGTAGTCTAGCTATAATGTATCGTGGAAAAGATTCTGAAGGTAACATACAAGGGGGGCCCATGTATGTGATCGAGGAAGGAATGGGGAAAAAGTGGAAATTCCTTTCTGTGATTTTTTGTGGAGCAGGTATTTTAGGATTACTGGCTATTTTCCAAGCGAATCAATTGACAGCAGTACTTAGAACTGTAATCCTAGAACCTGCAGGGTTAGATGAAGGCGACAAAACGCGTTGGATTATTGGAATTACTATGATGGTTCTAGTAGCCATTGTAATTCTTGGAGGAATCAAGAGAATAGCCGCTGTGGCATCCAAAATGGTTCCTTTCATGGTTGGACTTTACTTTGTGACAGTGCTCATTATAGTATTCAAATACATAGGTGATGTACCTGATATGTTGTTGAAAATTGTTACCGACGCATTTACGGGCGAAGCGATGGCAGGTGGAGCAGTAGGGGCAGTGATTATCGTTGGTGCTAGACGAGCTGCATTCTCTAATGAAGCTGGGATAGGAACTGCACCGATGGTCCATGGTGCTTCCAAAAATAATGAGCCTATTCGTGAAGGTTTGATAGCGATGCTTGGGCCTTTCATCGACACGATAGTCGTTTGTACACTTACAGCTTTGGTAATCATGCTGACAGGTGTTTGGGAGTCAACTGAAAAGGATGGAGTTAGACTTACTCTTGCAGCGTTCGATATGGCACTTCCATTCTATGGGAGATATCTATTGATGATAGCCGTATTAGTCTTTGCACTTTCTACGATGTTCACTTACTCTTATTATGGTCATAAGTGCTTTGGTTATCTTTTTGGAGCCAAAAGAGCAGATTACTACAATTATTTCTATTTGATCACAATTGTAGTTGGTGCTGTGGCATCTTTGGATGTTGTGATTAGTTTGGTAGATGGTATGTATGCGATAATGGCTGTACCAACAATGATCTCCACATTATACTTAGCTCCTAAAGTGCGTGTAGCGATGAAGGATTATTTTCAGAGAATGAAAAAAGCTTAACCATGAACGTCTTAATTTCTCCAAATGCATTTAAAGGCACTATGGGTGCTCGTGGAGCTGGAGTAATTATTCAATCATTTATAAATAGAAAGTACCCTCTTGCTAATACAGATTTACTACCGATTGCAGACGGAGGAGATGGCACTTGTGAGCTTTTGACAGAGATTTTGGGCTTGGAAAAAAAGCATGTATGGGCACTTGATCCCTTTGGTAGGCCTATCTCATGTGCATATGGGTGGGAGGAGCAAGCAAAAAAAGCATTTGTAGACGTCTCTACAGCCTCGGGGATTGCTTTGTTAGGAAATGAGTTGTTGAATCCATATGTCGCTTCTAGCTATGGTACAGGGCTCTTGATAAGGAATGCAATTGATCTTGGGGCAGAGGAAATTGTCCTAGGTCTAGGTGGAAGTGCTACTGTTGACTTGGGGATAGGGATTTTAGCTGCCTTAGGTATTGAGTTTTTGGATGAGAATGGAAGAGCGTTGATTCCGTTTATGCCTAATTTCCTTTTTAAAATCAGACATATTCAGAAATCTCCACATATACCAAAAGTCAAGTTCTCATGTGTTTGCGATGTCAAGAATACTTTTTTTGGCAAGCGTGGTGCAATTCCAGTTTTTGGTCCACAAAAGGGTATTCTAACAAGTGAGTTTGAAAATTACGAGTTAGAATGTCAAACAATTGTGACGAAGCTTTTTTTAAAACAAAAGAAACTATTTAAGGATTTATCGGGATTTGGAGCAGCGGGGGGAATTGCGCTAGGGTTATCAGCTTTTTTTGAAACAGATATAGAATTTGGTTCCCAGTACTTTTTTGAAACAGTGAAGTTAGAATCAAAGGTGAAATGGGCCGATGTGATCATCACAGGAGAGGGGAGGTATGATAATCAGTCAGCAGAAGGAAAAGCCTGTTTTGAATTGATGCAATTGGCTCGAAATCATTCTAAAAAAATAATTCTGGTGACTTCAGGTAGGGAAAAGGGGGTAGAGCAATTCGATAAGGTTTTGACCTTGCCTGATTTGGACTTTACAGACCCTGATTACAAAATTAAGTCCAGAGAAAATCTTCAAGCTATTCTAGCTAAGGAATTCTCTCTGGACTGCTTAAGCTAGGACAGTTAGACTCTGTGATGGTCTGCTTTCCAGTTTTTAATACTTTTCTTGATTTCTTTTGGAGTAGTATTTTCTTTAATAGACTTATCTATTAAAGCTAAAATCTCATCGTCTCCTGCAAATCGTAACGCAATAATTTGGGCAGAAGTAAGCTGTATTTCTATATCGTAAAATGTACTACCTGTAAGATGAAAATAACGTTGTCTCATCTCCAGACGAATGATCCGATTTTGATTTTTGATAGCATAGATCCTTGGGAGGTACGAAATCAATAGAATTAGGAATGCTAATAGTAGTTGATAAATACTTTCTGCTACGGAGGTGGATGAGCTGAAGTCAGTTCTCACAACGGTCCACCCCAAATATATCAGAGCCATTGGCATTATGATAAAGTGATGAAGCGGGTAGAGCTTAGCGTGATTCTCGAAATTCTGTGTTTTTGACATAGGTAAGGGCATAAAAAAAGGAGGCGTTAGCCTCCTTTTAAATAAGATATAAGTTATTAATGATCAGCCTTTTTCTTCTTTGTGAAAGTGCTTCTCGTATCAATTGCAGTGATGCCGGCTCCAAGACCGATTAATACACATACAATCACTAGGAAGGTTTGGGCTCCTCCAGCGATTGGAGAACTGAAAACGTCAAGTAGTATCATGATCAAATTGTTGAATTTCTAAAGATTGCTCGAAGATAATTTCTTAAAGCCAATTAACCAAAAAGATTCTAGTTAATCGAATTGATCATCATCGAAATCTTCTTCTTCATCACTGCTTTCGTCATCGTCATTGAAATCCATGATATTATCATCGACAAATTCATTTTCATCATCGAGATCATATTCATCTTCAAAATCATTACCGAAATCGTCGTCATCATTTAAGTTGTCGTCATCTTCGAAATCGTCGTCAAAATCCTCCATAGTAGTTTAGATAGGGGTTTTTTTAATAGTTGAACGTTACGAATTAAAGTAAAAATTTATTTAGCACCATACTGTGGATATGATTTTTTAAAACTTTTTTTATGACAAAAGTTTCTAGGCTTATTATCTCCGACTGTTTCAATACAGTTGTGTTAATTCAATATTAAATTTTCGCTTGTATTAAGGGTTTTAATAGAGGAGGTGGTAATTCAAACTATTGTTTATTCTTAGCCTATGGACTTAAAGAATTGAGCAAAAAAAAGACCCAATCGCGGGTCAATTAAATATCGATTTTATATATTTTTTTATGAGGGGTTTCGATAGGTAATCTTTTACCACGCTATATCCACTTGCTTTATGAATGTCCCTTTCATCCACAGAACTACTCAAGATGTAAATTTGAGCCTCGTTTTTTTCAGAATTAAAACAGTCTAAGAAATCCCAACCAGTCATTTCTGGCATATTTAAATCCAAAAACAGATAATTGGGCTTAATAGAATAGATTTCTTGTAGTGCTGCCCTAGCACTTTGGTACTTATAAAATTGACAAGGCTCTTTCACATTCCTGGAAATGAGCTTTTCAGTAACAAAAGTACTGATTGGGTCGTCATCTATTAAAACTATGGTTAGCATTGAAGTGCAAAAATAAGTTGCTGAAATACATTATAGCTACTACAAAAGTAATCGCAAATTAATATTTAACAAATATTTTGCCATTTAAGAATCAAAAGAAGTTGAATTTATTTAAAAAAAATACTTGAGTTTCTCATTACCTGTTAATTACCCCCTATACTATAGAAGGAAAAAATGATTTAGTATTTCGGAGGATGTATCTCTAGCAACTTGCAGAAAAAGGGAAAAAATAAAGCGGCTTTAAGCCGCTTTATTTTTATGCCTGTGGATGGGCTGCTGCGTGCAGTTTCCCAAGTTCCTGATCAATAGTCCAAAGACCAACACCTTCTTCTCCGATTATATCGAAGAGTTCAAGAGCTCTTCTAGACATAGTCTCCTCTTCTCTTTGCTCAGTGACGTACCACTGCATAAAACTAAACGTAGCAAAGTCCTTCTTGGTGAATGCGTGATCTACGATATTATTAATGGATTTGGTCACATTGATTTCATGCTCCAAGATCAATTCAAAAATCTCCCTCAATGAATTGAAATTATGTCTTATATCCTTGATCTCAGGCTGAAAGGCATGTCCTCCTGCCTCATTGATATATCTGAATATCTTCATCATATGCATTCTTTCTTCATCTGCATGTGTGTAAAGATAATTAGCAGCATTTTCATAGCCCATCATATGACACCAAGAGGCCATAGACAAGTAATATGCGGAAGAAGTACCTTCCATTTCTACCTGCTTATTAAGTAATTTCTCTGTATCAACAAGTAATGAACGCTGTAGCGTTACGATTTCTTTAGTTTTCATAGTATTAGTGTTTCAAATAGTTAACTAAATATAATCATTGAGGTTCCATCCAACACGCCTTATTTTGGAATTTGGAATTGATTTAATTAAGAACTGTGCTTATCTGGAAAGTGGAGTAGGAAATACCGGAAGGCTTTCTGCTCCTGATTCTGAGACCGCTTGTACAGCAAAGAAGTAGTTGTCTTTGGAATATGGCAAGGTCAAACTAGTTTCTGTAGTCCAAAATTTTCTTTCCCACATTGCAGAAGAAGTCTCTCTCATCAATACATAATAGCCTTTTGCCTTACCAATGGCTGGAGTTTCCCAAAGCAAGGTCGATTTGTTGCTCAAGCCACGTACATCAATTTTAACTTCCTGAGGTTGATCAGGAGAATTGGCCAATGATGCCAGTGAGGCAAGATTTACGGCAGTAACTTTTCTCAAATACTCGAAGTCCATAAACTCTGGCAAATCGCCATATTGTATACCATCTTCTATTCGTACATTTTCGTGCTGATGAAGGAAGTTTTCATTCATTTCTGACATTCTAACTGCTGTGAATGCATTTTTTGCAAAAGGAGTTTGATCTCCACCTCTTAAGAATCGATCGGCTCTATAGATCAATTTCACTTCAAACTGATCTACATAACGTTCTCCAAGTTCTTTGATGTATCGTGCCAGCTGCCGGGATTTACTGTCATTGTCTGCATTGGTATAGCGTCTAATATTACCTTCCTGCTCAGTTTCGGATGCTGGGATCGTTTCCGAAAATACACGCATTTTAAGGTTATCCTTGATCAGCGTTTCAGATGAACTGCTATTTCCTACGATGTCGTTGTTCAGTACAGCTGCGATATTCCATTCTTCAGCTGTAGCTTTATCCGCCAAATATGTAGCGCCTTTCAATCCCTGCTCTTCACCAGTAAATGCTACAAAAAGAATTGTAGCAGAAAAATTATGTGAAGCCATCACTCGAGCTAATTCGATAACAGCTGCTGTTCCACTACCATCATCATTTGCACCAGGTGAGCTACCTTCAGCGTCCATTACATCCTTATTTCGAGAATCCATATGAGCTGAGATGATGAATATACGGTCATCAGAAGGGTCAGATCCTTCTAGCCTAGCAATTACATTTGCACCTGGTGAATCTTCTAATATCCTTCGTTTGTCAGCAGGGATGGTGAATTTCTCGATTTCTGCAGTCATTCTTCCTCCAGATTGCTTCGCAAAATGGTTGAACTTTGAAAGTACATACTGCTGAGCGGCAGGCATCCCGCTTTCTTCATTCGTACTTAGCGTATGACGGGAATTAAAGGAGGCGAGTGTTCTCACGTGATGCTCTAGTGAATCGGAGGAAATCTCAGAAACCATTTGAGCTATTTCAGCATTTCTAATGACGGTTGTTTGGGAAATAGCCGCCTGACTAGAAATAGCAAAGAGGAGAAAAAGCAAATTTTTACGCATGATATGGAGCTGGTTTATACTTATGACTTAAATTTATCTCAATAATATTCAAGCCAAAGCATTTTTACATGAAAACCCTAGTCCAACCGAAAGAAGGTGATTATTCAGCCTTTTTCTCCAATTATCTAAAGCTAGTATCTGGTAACAACTACGAAGAACAGCTACAGAATCAAGTAAATGAACTCTTAAAATTATTTAAAGAAAAAGGTAAAGACTGGGCTGAGACGGCCTATGCTGAAGGAAAATGGACACCCAAAGAAGTGCTTGGTCATGTGATTGATACTGAGAGGATCATGACTTTTAGAGCTCTCTGCTTTGCTAGAGGAGAGAAATCCTCATTACCAGGATTTGATCAAGACCCTTACGTGTTAAATGCTCGATTTGGGCAAGCTCCTATTGAATACCTTCTTGAGGATTTTCAGGCTCAGCGTAAGGCTTTACTCACTATGATTCGAATATTACCTGAAGATTCCTTGGATTTGGTAGGTCGGGCAAGCGGGAATCCTATAACCCCAAGAGCTTTATTTTGGATCATCCCCGGTCACTTCACACATCATTTGAATATTTTCAAGGAGCGCTATTAAGTATGAAATTAGCTATAACTACCATTGATGCTTTTACTAATAGCCCATTTTCCGGTAATCCTGCTGCTATTTGTCTATTAGATGGAAAGCTAACGGAACAGCAAATGCAGACGATTGCTATGGAAATGAATCTGAGTGAGACTGCTTTTGTAGAAAAAATCGCAGAAGCAGATTCATTCAGTTTACGCTGGTTTACTCCAACAGTTGAAATAGATCTATGCGGACATGCGACACTAGCTTCAGCTTTTTGGATGGAGAAGGCTGGCTGGATTAAATCAGGACAAACCATACGATTCCAGACACGCAGTGGAGAGCTTTTGGTGAAAAGTGATGGAGAATGGATTGAGATGAATTTTCCTTTGATATCAACTTTTGAAAAAGAGCATCCATTTTTTGAAAATGAATTCTTTGGTGCAAAAATTACTCATTCCGCAAAACTGAAAGGGAATTGGATTTTTGAGTTGGAAGATGCAGCCGCTGTAGAGAATTGTGAACCTGATTTTACTCTAGTGAAAAATCATAGTGAAGAGGGAATTATTATTACTGCCCCAGGAAAGAACTCATTTGATATTTATAGTAGGTACTTTGGCCCCAATATCGGAATCGATGAAGATCCTGTAACGGGATTTGCACACTGTGCTTTGATGGATTTTTGGTATAAGAAAACTAAAAAAAGTAAGCTTAAAGCATTTCAGGCTAGTAAACGTGGGGGAGAACTACATTTAGAAAAAAGAGAAGATCGAGTGATCATTCGTGGTCAAGCTGTAAAAGTGTTATCTGGTGAAATTGAATTTTAGATGAATCATTTCGTAAACAAAAGAGGTAGGCAAGTAAAGCACGCTTTCAATTCCTTCACTGACTATTGGTTGACGGATGCAAGTTTTGTTGTGTTATTACTTATTCTTTTGTTCACAGTATTTGTCCTTCCCATACTGATTGAGTACGGTCATGTGCATTCACTTTTTGTCAATACAGTCTTTCTATTTTTGTTTTTCACGGGTATTTGGTCATCCAGATATAGGCTATTAGTGATCCTGACTACGGTGCTTTTTTTGACACAATTGGGGTTAAGAATCCTTCGTTTCTCTAATTACGATTTTGAATTTTACTTGGCAGAACGGATTGTGGGAGTATTAAACATGATGGTTTTTATATTTCTGAATATCAGACTTTTATTTAGAAATCATGAAGTAAATGTTTATAGAATAATAGGAGCTGTGAATGTATACCTGTTGGTAGCAATTTTAGGTTCTTTTCTTTTTGAAATCATCTATTTAACTACGGGTTCTGGTATAGGAGGCGATGTGGTTTTGGAGGGAATAGACAAGGATTTTGCACTGTATATTTACTTCAGTTTGGTATCACTAACCACAGTAGGTTTTGGAGATCTATATCCTATCCAGATTATTTCAAAAATGCTATCGGTATTTCTCTCCACCATAGGAATTCTTTATCCTGCGGTGGTAATAGCAAGGCTAGTATCAGCAAGTAAGGACTAAAGAATTATCTCCATCTATGTAAATTCTCACTGGTTTCTATTTACAATTAGTAGTTTCAAAACTGAATGATTTTACCCCATACTTTATGAGAAAAATAAGTTTAATAGTACTCTTTGCGATCTGCTTTTCGGCTGTAAGGGCTCAAACGGAACGTCATATCGAAGTTGAGTCAGCCGTAGTTACTACGCACACAACTACCATCAAGGGCAAAAAAGTCCCTTACAAAGCCACGGCTGGAACTCAGCCTGTTTGGAACGAAAAAGGAAAGCCAATCGCCTCATTGTTCTATACATTTTATGAGCGAACGGACATCACGGATAAGACAACTCGTCCACTTGTGATTTCCTTCAATGGGGGTCCTGGCTCTGCATCTATCTGGATGCACATAGCCTATACTGGACCAGTGGTGTTGAATATTGATGACGAAGGCTATCCACTCCAGCCATACGGGACAAAGTCAAACCCATATTCTATTCTTGATGTGGCCGACATAGTTTATGTGGATCCAGTAAACACTGGATTTTCGAGAATTGTAGATGAAGAGGTAGATCGCTCTACTTTCTTTGGAATCAATTCTGATATCAAGTACCTAGCAGATTGGGTGAATACATTTGTAACGCGCCAGAATCGCTGGGCTTCGCCAAAGTATTTGATTGGTGAAAGCTACGGAACTACTCGGGTTGCAGGTTTGGTGGCACAGCTTCAAAACTCGCACTGGATGTATTTCAATGGGGTGATCATGGTTTCTCCAACTGAATTGGGTATCGACCGCGGAGCGCCTATCCACACGTCTAATTATCTGCCTTATTATGCTGCTACAGCTTGGTACCATAAGGCCTTGGATTCGTCTTTGCAAAATCAGGATCTAGATGATTTCTTGCCGGAGGTTGAAGCATTTACAATTAATGAATTGATACCAGCAGTAGTAAAAGGAGGAACGCTGTCAGCTACAGAACGTGATGCAATTGCAACAAAATATGCGCTTTATTCAGGTCTAAGCAAAGAAGTAATCCTAGAGCATAACCTTCTGATTCCTACTAACTTCTTCTGGAAAGAATTACTTAGAGACAAGGGGATGACCATCGGTAGATTAGACAGTAGATACAAAGGGTTTGATAACGCAGGAACGGGTTCTCGACCTGATTTTGACCCAGCCTTATCTTCTTGGAATCATGCTTTCGCGCCTTCATTTCAGATTTACGTGAGAGAAAACTTGAATTTCAAAACTGATTTGACCTATAACCTATTCGGTCCTGTGCATCCTTGGAACCGCTCTAATGAGAACACTGGTTACGATTTAGGAGATGCGATGCGTCAAAACCCATACTTACATTTGATGGTGCAGTCAGGATACTACGATGGGGGAACTGATTTCTTCAACGCGAAGTATAACCTTTGGCAAATCGATGCTGCTGGGCGAATGGCAGATCGAATTTCTTGGAAAGGATACAGAAGTGGTCACATGATGTACTTGAGAGCTGAGGATTTGGAGACTTCCAATGAAGATATTCGTCAGTTTATCATAAATTCAATGGTAGCTCCTGATATGCCAGCGAAGTATAATTAAGCTGGAAGCTGGGTGACGGAAGACCGACATAGCCTCAATATTTGAGTTTATCATGCAGCGATGCTATTGTCACTTTACTGTTAAAAAGATGAATCGTATTAATTAATGCCAAAGCCAGAGAAAATTCTCTGGCTTTACTTTTTTACAAAAATTTCATTTTAAAGAGCAAGATGCGTTTTGAAGGATTCAAAATCTTGTAACATTTCTTTTGATCCGATCATTTCACCTAAAATCTGATAAATATCGGAAGGCTTCTTTCCTTCTTTTCTTAGAAATTGTATAGAGTTGGCTCCTTCAGATTTAGAGAGCTTCTTGTTTTTTGGGCCTTTCAAAAGTTGATGATGATGGAAGGTTGCATCTTCGAAGGATTTAAGATCAAGACCATTTGCTAGGATTTTTTGATCCAAAGTTGATCCCAACAAATCGTTTCCCCGCACTACCAAATCAACTCCATAAGTAACGTCGTCTATCAAAGAGGTCAGGTGATAAGCAGGAAGTTTGTCTTTTTTCCTAACTATGAAAAAGGCGGAGTCCTCAGGTAGTACATATGATTTTTTGCCTTCAGTGCAGGTGTTCAGATGGATAAAATCGGTATCAAAAGTATCCATGCGCCAGCACGTTTCATTTCTTTCCAAAGGAATATTTCTGACTTGACAATGCCCCAAATAATAGCCTGAGGAGTCCAATTGCTGGATTTTCTTGCGTGTACAATCACAGGCAAAGACTAATTTTCTTTCTCTAATCTGCTCCAAAGCATCCAAATAACTAGTTATTTTATGAATCTGAGACCAATCCTGCTCAAATTCCTGAACTGTTTTTGGACCTTGATCATATCCTATTTCCATGAAATCCAGCGTGTCAAAAATATCCTGAACAAATTCAGTCCTATACCGATCCCGGTCCAGATCATCAATCCTAAGTAGAATTTTAGCACCGCTTTTTTCTGACAAGGCTTTTGTTACCAAAAATGAATAGAGGTTTCCCAGGTGTAAAAATCCACTGGGAGTAGGGGCAATTCTAGTGAGCTTAAAATCCATTGGACGAAATTAACCAGATTCAGGTAACTTAAAGTCATGAAACACACAGCTTTCTTCTCAATTGTGATTTTAATGCTTAGTTCTTGTGCATCTGACACCTACATGATGGTGCCTACAGGCCAAGAATTGATAGAAAAATCAATAGCCTACCATGATCCAAATGGCAACTGGAGTGACCTTAAAGCAACTTTCCTCTTGGAAGATAGTTTGCCAGCACCTAGAGAATCGCGAAGCTATAGTTTCAGCTTGGACAATACTCAGTCTATCATGTCATATAAGATTGATGGTACAAGCTATGTCGTATACCATGATTCTTTACAGGTGGAAATGGGAGAAATTACCTTAGACCGTGCGCTTCGCAGTAGAAATTACTACACATACCTATGGGGTTTACCAATGAAATTACAAGATGCTGGAACCAATATTGATGCAGTAGCGACCTTGGAAGAGCTGAATGGAAAAGAGTATCATGTAGTACGTGTGCCTTATGACAAAGACATTTGGTATTTCTATTTGGAGCCTGAAACCTACAGAATGGCTGCCTATAAATTCTATCAGGATGAACCAAATCTTAAAGGTGAGATCATCTACTTAGATGGATTGACTGAATTTGAAGGAATGAAAATCCCATCAAATAGAAGTTGGTATAGAACCGAAAAGCCTGAATTTCTTGGAACAGACAAGTTGATTGGTGTCCAGCAACTAAGTAAATGAAATCTTATTTGCCTCGCTTAAGCTTCTTTAACTTCATGGGTTTTAATAGATCTGAAAAGCCTGCTTATTTTTGGGCTTTATGAAATTAAGGTTATCAGTACTTATATATTTTGCTTTTCTACCGGCGCTCTTGGCTCAGCGATCTTTTTCAGGGAATGTCTTGGACGCCAATGATAAGAAATATCTCGAAGGAGTAACTGTGGAAGTTTTAGGCACTGACCAAATGCAGATTACTAATGCAAGAGGCTACTTTTCTGTTAAGGGAGAAAGTGGGGATACGCTACGCTTATCTTATCCAGGTTTTCTTGAGCAAAAGGTAATTCTTGCGGAAGAGACATTTCTACTGCTTCAGATTCAGGATAGAGCTAGGATGCTTCCCGCATTTGAGGTGAAAGCAGAACCTTATTCCTTCCGCTTCAAAGACGGAAAGTTAGTTTTGATAGATCCTGACGAAGAGAAAGCTCCTTCTAACAAAGGCGGTATAAGTGCAGGGTACCTTAATTCACCTAATCAAACTGGCGGAGTTGCTATAGCCGGAGTATTGTCATCTCTGACCAAAAGAGCTAAGCAAGAGCGAGAATACCAGAAAAAACTCGAGTGGATGAAGAGGAGAGAAGGCTATTATGAAGTGATTGAATCGGATTCAGTTCGCCAAAATTTCATGGTCAAGTACCAACTAGAGCGATCAGATTGGGACAGAATGATCATTCGATTCAATGAGGGAAACAATTATCATGAATTTCTCGATTGGGACAGAAAGCGTGTTTACGCCACATTGAGCGAGTTTATTGAAAGAGAAAGTAAGTGGATTAATTAGGCCTTCCTCTTGAAGGACCAAGTCACATGGAATCTTGCTACTTCTTCACCCTGTGGATTTCTACCACTCGATATCATTGTTAGTTTTCCAGTGTCATTTGGTTGTAATGATTCAAGCAGAATAAATAACTCTTGACCTTGTTCACAAGTAAAGGTGATTTTTTGATTGGCTTTTTTGAAATATTCTGCTTTGAAATCAACCACCAACATAGAGTATTTTCCCAGACCGCTTATAGCTAATTGGCATAAAGCTCCTGTGGTCAATTCACCTGCTCCTGCCATCGCAGCAAAGTATATTGACTTAAAAGGATTCTGCGTTCTCCAGCTATATGGTATGGTCACCACACATTTTTCAGCATCTAATTCCTTGATTCGAAATTTCCAGAAAATTGCAGAAGGCAGCTTTATCAACATGCCAAACCAAAAATAAATTGGATTGCTCATTTTTTTCTGATAAGCCAAACCCCCTGGTTTTAAAGCAATTTGGGTATCCCTTGTGTTCATATATTATATAATTGAAATCTTAAACTAGTGAAAATTGCTTTCTGGTATTTAATTTGGATCAATTGATGAAAAAACAACCACCATGAAAAAGATAGCAATTTTATTTTGTACTGGATTAATCCTCTATTCCTGTGCAACTGTACCACTTACTGGTAGAAGCCAGTTGGCATTAGTGCCGGCAGAAGAGATTCAGCCTATGGTTAACCAAGAGTATGATAAAGTTTTAAAAGAAAATAAGGTCGTGACAAATACCGCTGATGGGCAAAAAGTTCTCAAAGTGGGCAATCGCATGGCGAAAGCAGTGGAAAGTTATTTGGTTTCGCAAGGTTATCAAGACTTAGCAAATAGCTTTGATTGGGAGTTTAATTTAATACAAAGTGATGACGTCAATGCTTGGTGTATGCCAGGAGGAAAAGTAGCGTTCTATACGGGGATTATGCCGCTTACGCTTACCGAAACAGGTATTGCTGTTGTCATGGGGCATGAAATTGCACATGCTGTAGCTTCACATTCTGCAGAAAGAATGTCAACAGGAATGATTACTAACCTTGGAGTGAGCGCGCTATCATCTGCAATGGGTCAAAACCCGACTTTGACTCAGGCCATTTTATTACAATCTGTAGGTGTAAGTAGTGAACTTGGAATGCTAAGTTTCTCTAGAAAACATGAGCTTGAAGCTGATGAGATGGGATTGACCTTCATGGCAATCGCAGGATATGATCCTAGAGAAGCTCCAATATTCTGGCAGAGAATGCTGGATAAGGAAAATGGCGCAGCTCCACCAGAATTTCTTTCTACTCACCCAGCTTCACAGACTAGAATTGATAAATTGAATAGAAATATGCCTGAAGCCTTGACTTTCTACAAAGGAAAATAAGCTTTGGATAGGTTTACTATAATAAAGGCTGCTCTTCTGAGCAGCCTTTTCTGTTTAATAGGAATAGTAAAATATATTGAGCAATCGATAAATGTTGTCATAAACCAACAAAAGCGGAATAGGTCATATTACCTCAGATTTTAATTTCTTTTTAATCTGTACTAAGTGATTTTTTACCGTATTCGTTGAGATGCTGAGTAGGTCACTTATCTCTTCGTAGGACTTGTTTTCTTCAAATTTCAGACTTACAATTTTACGTTTATGCTGGGATAGACTAGCAATGGCAGTTTCTAGTTTTTCGAAATTGTGACGTTCGAAGTCTGCTTGTCCGGCTTCATCATGTTGTTGGTTCAGTGTTCTCCAAAGCTCGGCTGTTTCTTGTGTACTTTTCTTGATTTCACGTAGGTGATCAAAGGCCTTATTTCGCAGACAGACAAAAAGAAAGTTCTTAATGTCTTGTATGTTGTGAAGTTTTTCTCTCTTTTCCCAAATCTGTATAAAGACATCTTGGCTAATGTTTTCAGCTTCATCTCTATCTTTTACTAGCTTCAAAACAAAATCAACCGATGAATTCCAAAACAGGTCATAGAGCCTAGAAAAGGACTTTTCATCGATGATTTCTAATTTGTTGCTACCTCCAAAAAGTATAGAGTTCATGGCTTTGGGTTAAGTTTGAAATTATAAATTTCATAAGCCAAAGTATTTACGCCTGTATTAACATTTGGTGAAGTAAAACACTAATGAGCTGTCTCAATCGGTCTGGTTGACTCGTGATTTAATACCAATCCAGAAACCTGGCAGATCTGTTTGAACGATATTAGCACCATGCTCCACTAAGTCAAAAGCAAGCTCAGGTTTTGGATTCGTGGTGAGTTCCTTGTCAAGATCTCCGAGTGAATTGATCCAAGTTCTTAAACCATATTTTTGAGCAATTTTAATGGTTTTCTCCGTATTGAAACTCGGGTCAATATGTACTATTACAGGGTCAAGCTTTTTGTAGGCTTTTTTGATTTGGTTGGCTTTATAGGTTCTCGGCATCAGATAAGCTGTTGGCATTTTAGACTTGATTTCAGCTAGGATTTTCCAGTCGGAGTCGAAAAAGATCACCTCATCCAATACATCCAGCTCTCTGACAACAGCCATCACTTCTTCGATTTTGTCGGTTTTTAAATCCAGGTCAACCATAATTTTTCCTTTTGAAAGTGCCAAGGCTTCCTTCAAAGTTGGAATAGCGATGCCAGAATCCTTGCCATCAAATAATAGCGTGAACTCCTTAAGTTCAGCACTGCTCATTTTCTCTAGATCACCAGTACCAGTAGTGGTCCGGTTTATCGTCTGATCGTGCATCAGGTAAACGATTCCATCTGTGGTCACACGCGCATCGATTTCTATAATGTCAACACCTAGGTCAATCGCCTCTTGAATAGCTTGAAGACTGTTTTCTGGGTGCTTTTGGTGAGCAGCTCTATGTGCGGCGACGAGAAGCTCATTGGTGTTGAGTAGCTTTTCTCTGATTTGATCGACTTGGGCAAAAGACGAAAGATGTAGGAAAAATGCGAGTGCAAATGCGAGTGCACTTTTTAAAATGGGGCTAAGAGAGAGGTGTTGAATTTTCATTTGACTTGAAGTCTTTCTGGGGTGTTGGGAATTTGATTAATCAATTTGTTTTCGCCTTTGGAGTCTTTGTGAATCTCAAAAGAATCGTAGAGTTCTCCAAGGGCGGTGTAAGTTTTGAAGCTTAGCACATTTTCTTTGACTTTGATCCACTGATAAGTCTGCGTGCCGTAAGCTTTGCGATCCATCCATTTATCGGGTTTTACATCGTACATTTTTGGGCCAGCGATAGAGACCACGTAGACAGTTCCTTTTTCATAATCCATCTGACCATTTTCCTCAAATCCTCTCCCGCGAGCATAGGCATGATCGTGTCCTTGTATCGCAAGATCAACCTTGAATTCCTGCAAAATCGGCCGGATATAATCTATCATTTTGTCATGATATCGATCTGGAGCAGTTGCGTAAACAGGATAGTGGAAGGTCACTACGGTCCATTTTCTAGGATTTGTTGTTAAAATATCTCTCAGCCAATCCATCTGCGCTTTTCTGTAAATAGGGGACTCATCAATCTGCTCACCATCCAAGGATATGATCTTCAATTCTGGGTAATTGACTTCATAGGTAGTCTCCTCCAATCCGCTTGGGCCATTTGTTGGGAGATTGAACTGCGCGTTCCAATGTGGTGTAAGAGTAGGAGGATTTTTAGAGAACTCATGATTCCCTGGTGTCATCATGGAAGGAATGGTCGCGTGAATCCATTGTCCAGCATCAAACCAGCCACCCCATTCGAAGTCAGCACTTTCATGATTAATCAGATCTCCAGCATAAACCGTGAAATCCATCTTGGGTAGGTTGATTATCGCTTCGCGAAAAACTCTGCTAAACATAGCTACTACCTCGTTTTGAGCATCTCCGAAATACAAGAAGTTCACTTCCTTATCATCTTCAGGAATGGCAAACTGAAACCATTCACTCCAGTTTTCTCCTTCGCCCACTCGATAGACATATTGTCCTCCCTGCTTCAATCCAGACAGCTTCACCTGATGGTAATTCGCATGTATTACAGGCTCATCATCTTGCTGCGATATGAGCGTTTCTGTTTTAGCACTTACAAATTGTGTGGATTCTCTGAATTCTGGCCCAGCAGTGGCTATGGCAAATTCTAGTTTGGAAGTATACTGAGATGTATCCGTTCTCCAGTTTACCCCGATTTCTTCCAATGGATTCTCTGAAAGATTCAGTATTATGCGATCAGGTTTTGAGCTGGGAAGGAAATGTGCATTTGATTGATTTGTGTCTGAACTCTGGGAATAGGCACCTATTGGAAATGCTAAAACAACCGCTAAAAACAGTCGTTTTAGCATACTTAATTTACTCATTATCATAATTTTAAATGGCTATCTTCTAAGTTTTGCTTAGCTTTGAGTGTGGATTTTTTAATAGCCTTTTTCATAGTATAGACTTCGATAGTCAACTTTCAGGCTATTGTTTAATATTAACTTTATATGAAGATGAAAAGAACCTTTCTTAATGCACTTGCGCTCCTAGCGCTAAGCTTCCTGATTAACTATCAGCTTTCTGCCCAAACGACCAAAACTGCTTTGGCAGATTATTTGGCAAAGCCAAATCCTGAGTTCCAATTTACCCTGAAAGACTCAGTAAACCATGCTGGTCTGACCCAATATGAATTGGAACTCACTTCCCAAGAATGGAAGGGCATGATTTGGAAGCATCGCCTGGTGATTTTGAAACCAGCGAAAATCAACTCCGATAAAGGGCTCCTGTATATAGGCGGCGGCAAAATCGAAGAGGGTCTTCCGGTTTATAGAGATCGGGATGACGAAATAGTAAAGAACATGGGAAAGCTCGCTCTGCAGAATCAAAGCATGGTTGCTTTAGTATTTCAAGTGCCGAATCAGCCGATTTTCGATGGGAAGTCGGAAGATGAAATCATTTCTTACACACTGCATCAGTTTCAAGAAACTGGCGATCTGGAGTGGCCAGCTTTGTTTCCAATGGTCAAATCTGCTTCAACTGCCATGGATGCAGTGGTGGAGTTTAGCCAATCAAACTTATCCGCTCCGATAACAAGTTTTATGCTTACAGGTCTTTCCAAGAGAGGCTGGACCACGTGGTTGACAGGTTCGGAGGATGCACGTGTGACGGGAATCGCGCCTATGGTGATCGATGTGCTGAATATGCCGACGAGTCTTCAGTATCAAATTGAGACTTGGGCGGACTACAGTATAGAGATACAGGATTACGTAGCGCTTGGTATTCCGCAGCAGGCAAGTTCTGAGCTAGGATTAGCGACGATGGATTTGGTGGATCCATATGCTTACAGAGCTAAGTTGACCATGCCGAAGTTGATTTTCATTGGGACAAATGATCCTTACTGGCCAGTGGATGCGGTGAAGAACTACATTGACAGCATTCCTGGACAGAATAATCTGATCTACATTCCCAACGTCGGTCACGATCTAGGAGATGGGAAAATCGCTTTTGAGACGGTTAGTGCTTTTGTTGCTTATCAAAATGCTGGTAAATCACTCCCAGAGGTTTTCACGACAGTTTCAAATGGAGCAATAGATAAGCTGAATCTTGAGCTAAAAGCTACAGGTCAGGATCCTATGAAAATTGAACTATGGGAGGCGGAGTCGGTAGAAGACAAAGATTTCCGAGATGAGAAATGGACGTCTAAGAAGCTTAAGTCGGGAACATCAAATGTGGTTTCCTTGCCTAAAGAAGGTCAAAAAGCATTCTACATTGCCTATTATTTCAAATCCCCAACTGGCAAGGAATTCTATGTGACGAGTAGGGTGTACAGAGCTGATTCGAATGGATTGGTGAAATAGGAGAGTTGGAAGTTTGGTATGTAGCATAAAAATGGCCTGTGTCTGCACAGGCCATTTTTTATTATAATAACCTCAGATGTCATAGGTTGATAATCTTCTCTGGGGGTCAACAACTTTTTAGCTCATGCATTGTTCAAAAGCTCATTCAAAGCATCTTCGGTTAAAGTTTCTGGTTCAACGGCTCCCATTTCCATTTCCTTTTTTCTTCGAAGTATTTCTTTTACATTCTTTGGGTTGTCGAAATATGGGTCTCTACTGGGTGATGGATTATCATTTTCTGCCACAACAACCTTAAATCCAATGCGCATAGCTTCAAGCATTGACTTCACAAGATCAAGTTTGAATTTATCTTCTGGTTCAATTAAGATTTTTTCCATAATTCGAATTTACAAAATTTACAGAATTAAAGTTTCAAAACTATGGTAAAGAATGAGTTATATACTCATTGTCCACACAGCTCAAAATATTCTCTTCTCTTCATTCCTCCAAAAACCAAACAGGCTGCACCCAATTGAATGAGGCAGCCTGTTCTTTGTCAAATAGACTCGATTATCACCCAGAAACCATAAATCCGGGCAATGTCTTTACCATGGTTTTCCGGTGCCCTGAAGCAGCCAGAATTTTGACCAGGCACTGTTATTTTCGTCAGACTGAGAGAATTGAGTTGTTTCCAATTTACTCACTGCGGCACTTGCATTTTTCTCATTGATGGTCAATTCATCCTGCATGTAATAGAATCTAAGAGGCAAAGCACTTCTCACCGCTGCTGGGCCTGCTTTCAAGGCTGGAAGACCTGTTCTCCTATAGTCAAACCAAGCTTCTGTACTTGCCGACCAGCTTGCAATCCACTTTTGGGTCATGATTTGTTCCAACGTGTTATTGAAGGCAGCTTTATCTTTTACGTAAGTTTCGTAATTGCCTTGTGTACCCCAAGCTTCGAAAGAAGCCTTGATACCTGCTTCGTAATGCTCCTTTGCAGAGCCCGTATTGGCTAGGCCAGTCAAACTGACTTCAGCCAAAATAAAGTGTACTTCCGCAGCAGAAAGAAGCCGTGCTTTAAGCAAAGGGCCAGAAGGATCTTGGTACATTTCACTCACAAAAGAAACATGAGGATTATACGACTGCTGACCTGGAGTAGGGTTTAGGTTGTACTCACTTGGAAGATTAGAAACTGCCGGAGGAATCCCCACATAATCAGGATCTGTATCTACCTGTCTGCCTTGTGCTATGTCCGAAGAGATATATCTTACGCCATTTACGATCTTATCTGTGCCAGCTGCAAGATTATGGTCTATGACGATTGGAACCTGGATTTTTTCGGCCCAAACTGCAATTCTGCTATCATTGAGATCCTGAAGGACATCTACTAGCGTAGCGCACATCTTGATTCTTCGGTAGTTGCTCCCATTTGATCCGTCAAATTCAGTGTTTGACGGCCAAGAAGTATTGGAAGATGCGCCTGGGTAGGAGATAGCAGCATCGTCTGATGCTTCGGTGATAAGTGGAAATTGGCTTGCATTACCGATAATTTCCTGAATACCTTGACTAGCCATTTCAGGCATTTTCTCAGATATTCTCAGGTAAATTCTCAGTCTTAGTGAGTTGGCGAATTTTCTCCACTTCATCACATTACCTTCGAAAAGTATATCCTGAGGAGTGTTTTCGTATGATCCCAAAGCCGTGAATAGGTCATTTGCTTCTTTTAATTCTTCGATAACACCTTCGTAGATCACCTGCTGCGAATCAAAAGCTGGTAGAAGATATTGCTCTCCACCTTGATCGCCACTCACAGCATCCAGGTAAGGAGCATCACCCCATAGATCAGCGATTCTTGCAAAATGATAAGCATCCATCACTTTGGCTACTGCTGTATAGAAAGGAAGATCAAGAGCTACAGCCCGCTGCTCCATCATTTTGATGTCTTCCAAAATACTGTAGTTTCCCGTCCAGCTCTGATTGCTCCAGTCGTAATTATTATGTCCGCTAAACCAAGCGTCAAGCTGGGTGTGCTGCATGACTCCAGCGATGTCACCGAATCCCAAACTCACTTCTGAGGTAGCTGTATTGGAAAGAATGGTGGTCAAAAGCAGGTTGGGATGCACTGCACTTGATTCTACCCCATTCGGGTTGATATTGGTATCAGTCAGGTCTTTGCAGGAAGTCACTACTCCCAGAAGGATGCAGCCTGTTGCAAATGCTCCAAGGTAATTGATATATTTTTTCATAATTGAATCTTTATTTTCTGATGTCAAAAAGTGATTACAGATTAGAATGAGGCGTTGATTTTGAATCCTACAGGAATTACCCAAGGATTGACATTGTAGCGCTCTATCCCTTGTTTGAAAGTGCCATTAGCTTCTGGCTGGAAAGCATTTTCTGGATCGATTCCCACTTTGGCTTTTGTCCAAAGGATCAGGTTGCTAGTATAGACTCCTACGTTGATAGACTTCATTTTTAGCTTGTGGACAAACTCAGTTGGAAGCTGGTAGTTGATTGCAGCTTCTCTCAGTTTCAAATAAGAGGCGTCAAATGTAGCTGGCGCGAAGAAGCTCCATGGATAGTTGTCAGCGTAAGGGATGAACTTGGTTCCCTCTTCACCTAGGTTTTCGATATAGCCTGTTACATTTCCTTGGTCATCGTATTGAGCGATTACTCCAGGATTGAATACACCATCATTCACCGTTACATTGTATTCGATTGGATATCCACCGCTTTCTGCAGTTGGACCACCGACTACATTGATTCCGTCTGTGATGAATTGACCTTGATTGGCAACTAGGTAATCTCTTAATTCTTTTCCTTGCATACCACTTGGATCGATCATCTGATCAAGCCAACGCTGGGTTTTCAGATCTGATTCGGAGTATCGGTAAGTCTGTGATACAAAATCACCACCTTGTCTCCAGTCAAAGTTTAAGCTCAAGCTCAATCGCTTGTATCTCAAGTTTACTTGCATTCCAGCAAGGAAATCTGGGTTGAAATTCCCGATTTTGTTCTTTGCTGTGGCTTGGTTTACGGCATTCCAGCTGCCATCTTCATCCAAGATTGGATATCCGTAGTAAGGAGATTCTTTGTCCTCTACAGTCACCAAACCTCTGTCATAAATATCTCCGATCTCATCGCCTACATAAGTCCATGCACCACCTCGGGAGTCAGACCATAGGTAGAATACATCCACTTCGTCGGTCAATTCTAGGATAGAGCTTCTGTATTTAGAGTAGTTGAAATTCAGATCCAAGGTTACGTCATCTGTTCTGATTGGAGTAACTCCGAGCATCACTTCCCAGCCTTTGCTATTTACCAAACCTGCATTCACATACTTGGAGGTAAAACCCGAAGAAGAAGGAAGCGTCACTGGAAGGATTTGATTTTTATTGTCCGTGTTGAAATAGGTCACATCGAATTTCAGACGATTTTGAAGTGCAATCAGCTCAAGACCCAATTCGTAAGAAGTAGCGATTTCAGGCTTTAAATCTGGAGTTTTCAAGTTGTCTGGCACAGTCAATCGAGTCTGTCCATCCCATTCACCGCTATTGCTCAATACCTGATATAAATTGTAAGGATCGGTGTCATTACCTACCTGTGCCCAGCCAGCTCTCAATTTCAGGAGATCGATAGAATTGCCCATGTCAAACATTTCGTTCAGGATCAAACTCAAAGAAGAGGAAGGGTAGAAGTAAGACCTATTTGCCTCTGGTAAAGTAGATGACCAGTCATTTCTAGCTGTCACATCCAAATAAATCAAATCCTTGAAACCAAAATTGGCAAGTCCATATACACTGTTCACAGCCTTTTGAGAAATAGAGGAAGTGTAAATCAAATTGTCAGAAGAGGTATTGCTCAAGGTGTAAACGCCCGGTACGATCAGTCCAGAACCTTCAGGTTTGGTAGAGTTCTGTACGGAATTATTGTCATTGAATCTTAAATTTCCACCGCCAGAAAGTGTCATATGGAAATTGTTGAAGTCTTTAGTATAAGTACCTAGAATGTCAATGTTTCTTTCCATTCTATCCAAATTCACCAAACCATAACCGCCATTTGGATCTCCTGTATAACTAATCGGTATTTTAGATTCTCTTCTCTCAGAATACATGTCGAGCATGTAACTCGTTTTCACATTGAAATTGTCTGAGAATTTGTAATCCAACGCGATATTTCCAAAGACTCTGTTTCGAGTGAAGCTGTTGTTCACTTCATAAGCCAAGAAATAAGGGTTATTAAATTCACCAATTGCCTGTGAGCGTTGCTGAATTCCTTCTTGACCTGGTACCCAATAGGATTCCAATTCATTGATATCGATATGTGGAGAAACCTTGTAAGCCGCTTCCAGTGGATTCGTACCGCGATTACCTGCAGGTCTATTGTCAGAACCCGTTTGGTTGATATTCAAACTAGAACTCAACGTCAATTTGGGGTTGACCTTTAGCGTGGTATTGATGGAAAGGTTATCTCTGGAAAAATCAGAATTTGGGATAATCCCCCAGTTGTTCAGGTTGGTGTAGCCAATTCTGTAATTGATGAATTCATTGTTGTTTGCCACAGAAACCCCGTTGGTAGTTGTCACACCCGTCCGAACAAAGTCTGAAACATTGTTTGGATGTGAAACTAGGGGGGTTGGGATACGATTGCCATCAGCATCCAAAGGACTATTCCACTGAATAGCAGTATAGCCTTTGTCCAATTCTGGGCCAGCACCAGCAGAAGAACCTTCTTCGATGACTAATTGCCCACCTGGATAAGGGTTGTTGTCAGGTGTATAAGGTCTTACACCCGTGGCAAATTTGCTATGAAAAGGAAGGAACTTGTAAGGCATCTCCAAAAGTGTGTTCGAAGAAACTGACACTGTTACGTCATTTACTTTTTTGCCCGATTTAGTCGTGATCAAGACCACCCCGTTACCAGCTCTGGAACCATAAAGAGCGGCTGCACTAGGACCCTTCAGAATAGACATGCTTTCTATGTCTTCTGGGTTCAGATCCGAAATAGCGTTTCCATAATCTACTTTATTTTCACTTCCGATTTCAGAGATGTTATTGAGGCTGTTGATTATTGGAACACCATCTACTACAAATAGAGGCTGATTGTCTCCGCTCAATGAGCTCATTCCTCGGATAACCATACTCACTGAGGATCCAGCGCCACCTGTAGAACTTACACTTACTCCAGGTACGCGTCCTGCAATAGATTTCAGCGCATTGTCCTGACTACCATTTTGGAATGCATTGCCATCAAGTTCTGCAACCGAATAACCTAGAGAGCGCTCGTCTCTTTCTATTCCTAATGCCGTAACGACTACTCCTTCCATATCTGCAAAAGTTGGAAGAAGTTTCACGGAGAAAAAAGTCTGATTTTGAACGACAAATTCCTGAGTTTCGAAGCCTACATAGCTGAAAACCAATACTGATTCTTTTGTAGGGATTTCTATAGAAAACTTGCCGTCGATGTTTGTAATTACGCCATTGGTAGTGCCTTTCACTAGAATAGTCGCTCCAGCTAATGGTAAATCAGTTTCATCCAAAACTATTCCCGTCACAGGGAAAAACTTCTCAGATTGTGGTTTGCGGATAAGGATGTTTTCTCCCATTACTTTAAACTCAAAGGGAGAGGTAACCGAAACTTCTTTGAGTAAATCTTGAATCGTTGCTTTTGTACTTACAGTGATTTTTTGAGCAAGCTGCTCGTAAATTCCATCTGCATAGATGAATTTGTACTCACTTTGAGATTCTACTTCTGAGATAAACTGTTTTAGGGTGAGTGAGCTGCTTGAGATCAAAATGATCTTTTCTTGACCTAATTCGGCTGCCTGTGCCCAATTGGGCAATAGCATCATCAGCAAGAGCCACGCTCTGCCAAGGTGAAAAAGATGTTTTTTTGTAAATGTAATTTCCATACTTTGTCCGTTTGAGTGGTTTGTTTACTGCTTGATTAAATTGCCACGCTGTAGGTCTTCGTCAAATTCTCTTCAGCGTGGTTTTTTTATTTGAAAGTCACTAAAAAGTTCCCGCAGATCGACGCAGAAAAAATTCGCTGATTTCCGCTGATCTTGTTGCTCGATTAGAGTTTACTTGCATCTTTATTTGTGAATTGTTGATTCATGAATGTTTTTTATTGTTAGGAAAAATTAATTTTTAGAGAGTTTAGACTTTTTCGAGATCACCTTGATCAATTCGTTCGAATCAGCTTCTTTATTTGCCAAAAAGCCAATAGCTGAAATCACCTCATCTATGCTTTTATCTTTGAATTGACCACTAAGTTTCAGATCGTAAAGGCTAGAATCGTTTACTGCTAGCTCAAGCGCATACCATCTTTCCAGCGTGTTCATTACCTGAGCGAAATCAGTCTGACTGAAGTTCAATACCTTCGCTATCCAGTGAATAGGCTCATTGAATTCCACTATTTGGTAAGTCTTAGCGTGTTTATCGATCTGGATTCGCTGACCGATAGTTAGGGTTTCGTCGATGATCAAATACTCCCATGCCAGCGATACATTTACAGTGCCTTCAGTCACGGAAACTTCTATTATTTCATCTTCTTCGTAGGAGGAAATATTGAATGCTGTGCCCAATACCATGACTTTCATCGCTTGAGTGGTGATCTCAAAAGGTTGAGACTTGTCTTTTGCCACTTGGAAAAATGCTTCGCCACGGAGATTGACTTTTCTCATTTCCTGATTTTCAAAAGGCAACTGCTCTAAGGAAGAAGCTACATTCAGATTTACTTTGGTGCCGTCAGGAAGTGAGATGTTTTTCTGCTCTGCAAAAACTGTTTGATATAGCGTGAAGCTTTGTGTGTCAGTATTTTGCAGGTAATTGAATATTAAGAAACTAAAGCTTGCCAGCAAAAGAAGAGTGGCAGCCACGCCCATCCAGTATTTGCCCAGCTGATGACTGAAGGTTTGTTTTTTAGAAGTGAGTATGTAAGCGCTATTTTCATTCAGGCTATTCTCAAAACTTGATTTCAACGCTTCACTGTAGATTTCTCGCACTTCAGGATCATCCAAGCCGTTTAAAAATGAGTCAAAATCAGCCTTTGTAATCTTGTCTTCTAAATACCTGTTGACCAAATCTTTGATCTCCTGCCGTGATGGACGCATGCAACGTTGTCTTAGTGAATCACTGGAGTGAAATTCCAGTGAAAGCAAATTCAATTGCTTGCTCTAAAGACTGTGGCAGTACGAAATGGACTAGTCGTGTTGCATTATCAAAAAGTTAAAGATTTGTGAAGTGGAGTAATATTGAATTATACATGCTAACCTTCTCCTTTAAAAAAAAAATCCCCCAAGAAGTGTATGACTTTTTGGGGGATAGTTGAGATAAATATGCTTATTGATTAAATCCTCTCAGTTTGATCTGAGTAAGTTTTCTTTTGGTATCAAGCGGAAAATCGCCTCGCATCATCCAATCGTAATAACCTGGCTCTTCTTTGAGTACCTGAGTAACAGGAGTTCCTTTTTGCTTTCCAAAATTAAATACCTCTACGCCTTCGTTGTTAAACACAAATCTTCCAGCTAGATCTACCATTCTTTCATTTAGAAGATCATGAAGTTTCTTCATGTCATTCTCGATGATCCCCATTTTGTTTCCCTGAAGATCTTCCATTTCCTCCCCGAGGTATCGTTCTATTTGCGCTTTGAATACATCCAATGTAGCAAGTGTGTCCGCTTCAGCACTGTGTGCATTTTCTAGTTTTTGGCCACAGTAGAATTTATAGGCGGAAGTTAGGTTACGCTTTTCCATCATGAAAAAGATCTTCTGCGCATCCAGCAAATTTCTCTTATCCAAATCAAATTCGATTCCTGCTCTAAGAAATTCTTCTACTAATAGTGGGATGTCATACTTCAAAACATTGAATCCAGCCAAATCTGACTGGCCAATGAACTGGAATATATCTTTAGCCAATTCTTTAAAAGTCTTCTCTTCTTTCACATCCTTGTCATATATGCCGTGGATGAGCGAAGATTCCAGCGGAATAGGTATGGTAGGATTGATTTTTCTTGTGAAGATTTCTTGCCCGCCATCTGGCATTACTTTTACTATGGAAATCTCCACAATTCTGTCGGTAGAGATATTGATTCCGGTTGCTTCCAGATCAAAAAATGAAACGGAATTCTTCAAGTTTAACTGCATGGTTATTTGAATTTAGCTTTAATCGGTTCGAGATCCATTTTGTCATAGGATCCAGAACTCATCAAAAGTAGGTTGGAATTTGTATAATCTTGAGCCAAAAGGAATTCCTTAAGGTCCTTGCTATCTGTAAATAATTTTAAATCAGGTCTTTGAAAGCCATCTCTCAGTGTCTCTTCATCCATTAGTTCTAGCTTTTTCAAGGCTACAGCATGCGGATCAAGGTAGATAATTGCCAGATCAGCAGCTTCCATGGACTTGGCATAATTAGGTAAAAACTCCTTATTCAATGAGGAGTAAGTATGCAATTCCTGCACTGCAACTAATTTTCTGTTTGGGAATTGGGTTTTAACAGCTGATACCGTTGCTTTTAGTTTGGAAGGAGCATGCGCAAAGTCTCTGAAAAGGCTGGAGTTATCAGTTTGCATCAAAAGCTCTTGACGTTTTGCAGCGCCTTTGAACGTCTGAATGCTTTCGTAGAACTGCTCTTTTGTCAATCCTAAAGCCAAACAAATATCCATCGCACCTTGAAGGTTTTGAAGATTATGCTCTCCGAAAATGTAAATAGGTACTAAGCCATCTTCTGTTTCAAGGAAAGTTTTACCTTCTAGAATAAGTGCAGGATGAGCTTTATATGCAGTTTTCTTTGCTGAAATCTCACTTTTTTCTGCTGCTTCTTTCACAAGTGGGTCAGCTTCGCAATAAATCAATTCACCTAACTCCGGAGTCAAATCCATCAATTTGCTAAACTGCTCTTTGTATTCGTCAAAGTCTGGAAACACATTGTAATGATCCCAAGCAATACCACTTACCAAAGCGATGTCATGCTTGTAATGGAAGAATTTCGGAGTTCTATCTAGGGGAGAAGTGAGGTATTCGTCGCCCTCAATGATGATCACTGGAGCATCCGACAGTTTCACCATCAAATTAAATCCTTCGATCTGTGCACCTACTAAGTAGTCAAAATCTACCTTCTGATCTTTCAACACATGTAATATCACGGAAGTGATAGAGGTCTTTCCGTGTGAACCCGCCACGATAACTCGTTTTTTATTCTGGCTCTGATTGAATATAAATTCAGGGAAGGAAAAAACTGGAATGCCTAATTCTTGAGCTTTTACAAGTTCCGGATTATCTATTCTAGCATGCATTCCAAGTATAATACCATCAAGTTTGGAAGTGATTTTCTCTGGAAACCATCCATATTCAGCAGGTAAAATCCCTGCTTTTTCTAATCGGGTTCGTGATGGTTCATAGATTTCATCGTCAGAACCGGTTACTTGGTATCCTTTTTCTACAAGTGCCAAAGCTAGGTTGTGCATCACGGCTCCACCGATGGCTATAAAATGATAGTTATTCATTGAGCTAAATAATGAGTTGGAATTCTACTTCAAACTTAAAAATAATAATCGGGTGCTCAGGAGACTAGCAATTCTAAATCAAAACATTTTTTCTGAGTGGTACAATTTGCCTATTTTCGAGCCAAACCCAATAGAATGATTCCAGATAAATACGCTTACCTCAGTTTAGCATTGATGTTCATGATTGCTTGGACATTGATTTTTATCAAGAATCCCTGGAAAAGTGGGATGATCAGAGTCGGGGCAGTTGGAGGATTAATGGGAATGATTGCAGAGTTTTGGTATTTCCGGGACTATTGGCGACCGCCTACTTTATTCGGGGAAGGGATTGTAGGGCTAGAAGATTATATCATTGGTTTTGCTTTGTTTGGAGTAGGGGGATACATCCACTCTTCCTTCACCAATAAAGAGATTGATTTTGATAAAAAAATGGTCCCCAAAAATTGGGACTTCTTTTACATATTCCTGATTGGTTGTGGAAGTTTGACCTTCTTTAGTGTTATACTAGGCTTCCATTCAGGTTACGTTACCTTCTTGACTTTCTTCCTTTTATCCGTTTATATCTGGATTCAAAGACCCGATTTAATTGGATTATCTATTATCTCAGCTTTCGCTACGCTTGCCATATCATTGGTGATCTATTACATCAATTTTAATATATTATTTCCGAATTTCTGGGATCAATACGGTATGTTAGATAAGCCTATTTTAGGTTTCAAAATACTCAATATCCCACTTTCTGAGATGTTATGGCACTTTTCCTGGGCGATGCTTTGTAGCATGTTCCGAGGATATAGAAATGGTGTCTATTATAAATAATTTCCCCTCTGAGGCTTGATTCTTGATGCCTTCTCTTTGTTGATAACTCGGGCAAAAGTTGTTTAAAACTCTTGCCTTTTTCCCAATACATTTGTTCCATGGCCGAAAATAGTAACAACCCACGTATCACCCGTAACAAACCAACTCACCAAAACACAAGCATGCTCGGAAAAATGCCGCCGCAAGCGACTGATCTTGAGGAGGCTGTGCTTGGTGCATTGATGCTGGAGAAGGAAGCGCTCACAAATGTGATCGATATCCTGAAGGTGGAAAGTTTCTATAAGGATTCGCATCAGGTCATATTTCAGGCAATTCTTGATCTTTTTACGGAAAGTCAGCCAATTGATCTTCTTACCGTGACTTCTCAGCTTCGCAAAAGCGGAACATTGGAGATTGCAGGCGGCGCTTTCTATGTAACCGAACTTACTTCCAAGGTAGCTTCTGCTGCCAATATTGAATATCACGCAAGAATTATAACTGAGCAATCCATCAAACGTGAGATGATCAAAATCGCTTCTGACATTCAAAAGGATGCTTACGAAGAGACGACAGACGTTTTTGAGTTGTTGGATAAAATGGAGCAGAATCTTTTTGAGATATCTGAAAAGAATATCCGAAAAAATTACTCTGACATGAAGTCCATCATGCGAGAGGCGATCATAGAATTGGAAGCTAGAAAAGGTCAAAAGGACGGACTGACAGGTGTTCCTTCTGGTTTGACAGCTTTGGATCGTGTGACAGCAGGTTGGCAAAAATCTGATTTAGTCATCATTGCAGCACGTCCTGCGATGGGTAAGACAGCATTTGTGCTTTCTGTTTTGAGAAATGCAGCAGTAGATCACAATCGACCAGTGGCCATATTCTCTTTGGAGATGTCCTCCATACAGTTGGTGAATCGACTTATTTCCTCGGAAGCAGAACTTGATTCTGAGAAAATCAAGAAAGGTTCACTTGCAGAGCATGAGTGGGCACAATTGGTTCACAAGACTGCCAAACTATCCAAAGCACCGCTTTTCGTAGATGATACACCTGCACTTTCTATCCTTGAGCTTCGTGCAAAATGTAGAAAACTAAAAGCTCAGCACGATATTCAGATGATTGTAATTGATTACTTGCAGCTGATGTCTGGTGACTCCAAAAGTGGCGGAGGAGGTAACCGAGAGCAGGAAATTGCGAGTATTTCCCGAGCCCTGAAGAAAATCGCTAAGGAGCTTGAGGTGCCGGTAATTGCACTTTCACAGCTTTCTAGAGCAGTGGAGACCAGAGGAGGAGATAAGAGACCACAACTTTCGGATTTGAGGGAATCAGGAGCCATCGAGCAAGATGCCGATATGGTAATGTTCCTTTACCGTCCTGAATATTATGGAATTACGGAAGATGAGGATGGTAATTCTACTCAAGGAGTGGGTGAAGTGATCATCGCCAAGCACAGAAATGGTTCTTTGGATAATGTGAAACTTCGATTTATCGGTAGATATACTAAGTTTCAGGATTTGGATGGCTTCGGTAATATGCAAGATCCACAAGGCGCAAATGCAGTCTACAGACCTACGTTTGCAGCTCAGTCTAGTGGAGTTTCTGAGTTTGACTCGGGTAATACGATCAAGCTACAGAGTAAAGCCAATAGCGATGATGGAGATGATTTGTTAAATAGAAATAATTCGGAAGACGCTTTTTAAATTTTTGAAATGAGAGCAATTACATTAGATAGCAACCAAGATTCTAGATTACTTCTTACAGAAGTTCAAACTCGGAATTTACAACCAGGAGAAGTTCGTGTCATGATAAAGGCAGCAGCCTTAAATCACCGTGACGAATGGTGTAGAAAAGGCCTCTATCCAAATATTCAAGACGGTGTAGTACTCGGTTCTGATGGAGCTGGAATTGTCACTGAAATAGGAGAGGGAGTAGCCTATGATTGGTTGCAAAAAGAAGTGATTATTAACCCTGCGCTGAACTGGGGAGAAAACCAGAAAGTGCAAAGCACTTCCTTTGAGATTCTGGGAATGCCTAGAAATGGGACTTTGGCTGATTCAGTGATTGTTCCTGTGGACAGACTTTACGACAAACCTGCACACATGACCTGGGAAGAAGCTGGAGCATTGCCGCTTGCAGGTTTAACGGCGTTTCGAGCACTTACTTATCAGGGCGAAATTCAGGCAGGAGAAAATTTACTGGTAACTGGTTTCGGTGGTGGAGTAGCCCAATTTGCTGTGCAATTTGGAATGGCTCTTGGTGCCAATGTGTCCACAAGTAGCAGTAGTCCAGCGAAGTTAGAACGAGCTAAAGCTATAGGTGTGTCAAAGACCTTTAACTATTTGGATCATAATTGGATAACAAAAGCATTAGAGGAGACAAATGGCTTTGATTTGATCATAGATGGCGCTGTTGGTGATACACTAAATCATCTGATTCAGGTTGCTAAACCTGGAGGAAAAATAGTTTTTTACGGAGCGACTCTAGGAAATCCTAATAAAATAGAAGCTAGAAAAATCTTCTGGAATCAGTTGAAAATCATGGGTACCACGATGGGTTCAGATCTTGATTTTAAGAATATGATTTCTTTGGTCTGCGAAAAGAAAATTCAGCCAATTATTGATCAGGTTTTCAAATTTGATCAAGCTGAAGAAGCCTTTGATAGAATGCGTGACGGGAAGCAAACAGGCAAAATCGTATTAGTACCTTAAGGTGTATTAAATCTGTACGTAGGTTTCACCAAACTCCTTTTTTGCTATTCTATAAATCTCATCCTTTTCCGGCGGAACGACCAACATGTCTCCAGGTTTGACGATCATAGTTGCCTTCCAAGGTGCCTGAAATTCCATAACATTTGTAGCTCCGAATGCCTCTAAATGCTCTTTAGCTACTATGATTCCTGTTGTTTCACCCTTAGGTTGATAGCAACCCCAGCCTTGTTCTAGAGATTGGACTAAAGTATATTTCTTCTTAAAAGTTTCTGCTTTTACGAGGTACAATTCATTTGTGCTCGTTTGGTTTTCTACCAGCCAATCTCCCGCTTCAGCAGTATTTTGTGTTTCATCTCCATCTGAAGTCTTTGTCACTACCAATAATCCCGCTTGTGCTTTTTTGGCGCGGACCATAGATTTCTTTTTATAGCGTTTGCCACTTTTTTCTAGAATTGGAAGAAAATGAGTCAGCATCTCTTTTTGGGTGATCATTAGGCAAAATCTTTGAAGTGGAGTATTAAATTATGAAGGTAAGAAAATGGCAACGATTCTACTTGTATTGAATGGAAGTTGATGCAAGAATTATATCATCGGTAGGTGGTTTTTGGACATTCGATACCTAACCTTCTTATTTTGTTATTTTGAATTTATAAAATGTGACTTTCTCCTCTTCTCCGAAATACTCTTGATTTTTAAGGACTATGATCTCGTCTTCGTTATTGTAAACTCCATTGAAAAGTAATCCCTTTGGGAGCTCAATGTCTTTTTGAATTAGCGAATCATTCTTATCAAAAATCGCTGCATACCGTGGGATTCCATTGATAAAATCCATCCATTCTTCCATCTTTTCAGGATCGTGTTGACCCGAAACTTCCTTTTCAACCCCTTTGGTATAGATCACTACTGTATGATTAGACAAGGGATAAAGCCCTTCAATTCTCCCGAAAATATTGGGTTCTCGCTGTTGATTGATGAGTTCTGGATTTTCGATTGGCACACCGATTATGTCCACGGCATCAGAAATAGTTAGATCTACAGTTTTTGAATAAATCAACTCATCGCCTTTCTCTTCATATACATGGTATTTTCTTTCGGCTAAGAAATAGAGATACCATTGCCCATCCCTTTTCTCGACAGTAGGAAACATCCAACGATAATAATTTCCATCCTGATAAATTGTGTTTGGAGGAAAACTCATTGTGTTGGTTATTTCTCCTGTTTCAGGATTAAAGGTCTCCAAAATAGGACTTGTATAGATTCTCTGATAAAATGCAGACGTATTTGAGTAGTCACTGAGATCTCTCTCTGGGCGTATGTAGGCATAAGTATCGCCTAGTGAATAGGCAGAAAAATTTAATCCATTGAGGTGTAGATATTCCAAAGGCATTTCGATTCTTCGGCTTATTTCACCGTTGTTTCCGAATTGAATCAAGCCCTTTTGGGAATCCATAATTGTGACCTTTCCTTCCAAAAAACTTTTTCCCTGAAGCCAAGAAATCGCGTTAGGCCCATCTTTTTGTAGATCATAGTGATGCTGGGATGTTCCCTTTTCATCAAAAAGTAAAATAGAATTCAAACCATGATCTATTCCCAGGTAGAGGCCTGATTCTGGATCAAAATCAAAAACATTAAGATTTCCTAGGTAATCAACTTGTATGGAATCCTTGATTTCAAGGGTAAAAGACTGAGGTGAATTATCAGTTGGATTACGCGATTTGCAACTGAAAAGTGCTGCCAATATAAAAATCAGACATAGTTGTTTCATGAATTCAAGAACGGATATTTTCTTATTCCTAAAAAGTTAAAAAATTCAAAATTTCCCTCTAAGATTAAGCCATTCAGCTCTCAATCTAAGTCATTTTCAAAAAGGAAATTCTGATAAGCATTCTGTAATTCCTGCAGAGCTTTGGTGTTTTTTTCGGCACGAGCCAGAGAGATACCAGTTTCAAAAATCACTTTAGATTGCTCTATTTCGCCCATTTCGGCGTATAAATGCGCAGCTGGAAAGTAGGTGGCAAGGTAAGTTGGATGTTCATCTAGTAATTTTGCAAAGAGTGAATATGCCTCATCTTGATCTGTTTCTCGGAACTCTATAGCCAAGGCATACCAGTTGAAGGGATTCCCTGGTTCTTCTTCGGTAAATTGTCTTAGTAACTGTATCCTGTCCAGATTGGTCATCAATAGTTTTTTTAATTAAGTGCTTACTGTTATTTTCACGAGAAATAAATCTAAACTAATCTAATTCTAAACCAATGAAGATTCTTGTTTGTATCACCCACGTACCCGATACTACCTCCAAGATTCAGTTTACGGCCGACAATACCAAGTTTGATTCTACGGGAGTTCAATATATTATTGGCCCTTACGATGATTATGCCTTGGCTCGTGCTGTTGAATTGAGAGATCAAGCGAGTGGAAAGTTAACAGTTTTGAATGTAGGAGAAGCGGATTCTGATCCGACGCTTAGAAAAGCACTAGCAATAGGGGCTGATGAAGCGATTAGAGTAAACTCTGCACCGAAAGATTCTTATTTCGTTGCGCAGCAGATTGCACATTACGCCAAAGAAGGAGCTTACGATTTGATTTTGATGGGTAGAGAATCCATTGATTTCAACGGCGGAATGGTTCATAGCATGGTAGGAGAGTTGTTGGGAATTCCTTCATTTTCCCCAGTGATGAAACTAGATGTGGATGGATCTTCTGTGAAAATGGCTAGAGAAATCGAAGGCGGTAAGGAAATGCTAGAAGCAAGTCTTCCGCTGATTGCTGGGTGCCAGGAGCCAATTGCAGAATGGAAAATTCCAAATATGCGTGGAATCATGTCTGCGAGAACTAAGCCGTTGACGGTAGTAGAACCTGTTTCTCAGGATACACAAGCTGAAGCGAGTAAATATGAGCTTCCGCCAGCTAAAGGAGCTGTGAAATTAGTGGATAAAGATAATGTAGCTGAGCTGGTAAGGCTTTTGAAAAACGAAGCAAAGGTTCTTTAATCCAAACCCAATAACTTATTATAAATTAAGATATTATGTCAATTTTAGTATATATAGAACAAGCCGAGGGAAAGGTGAAAAAGACCAGTCTTGAGGCAGTCTCTTTTGCAAATGCTTTAGCTGGACAAACTGGTGAGGGAGATGTAGTTGCAGTAGCTCTTGGTACTATTGGTGCCGAAGAATTAGCTGCAATAGGGAAAGCTGGTGCTGCAAAAGTACTTCACGGTGCAGATAGCAAACTAGATGCAGGTGTGATTCAAGCACATGCTTCAGCAGTAGCTCAGGCTTTCAATCAAATCGGAGCGAAGACCTTGGTATTGGCGAAATCTTCCTTAGGAGATGCCGTTGCTGCTAGACTTGCAATCAAACTGAATGCTGGTTTGGTTTCCAACGTAGTCGAGTTGCCAAAAACTGATGGTGCTTATATAGTGAAGAGAAGTATTTACACAGGAAAAGCTTTCGCAGAAACTACGGTAACTACTGAAAATAAAATTCTTGCAGTTAAGAAGAATGCAATTGATCTGAAGCTTGATGGTGCCGATGCGCAAGTTGAAAACTTTGACGTTGCATTGGATGAAGCTGATTTTGCCTCTAAAATCGCTTCTACCGAAAGAGCTACAGGCGATGTATTGCTTCCAGAAGCAGATATTGTCGTGTCAGGTGGTAGAGGCTTGAAAGGCCCAGAAAATTGGGGTATGGTAGAAGAAATGGCGAAAATACTAGGTGCTGCTACGGCATGTTCTAAGCCAGTTTCTGACCTTGGATGGAGACCTCATCATGAGCACGTTGGACAAACTGGTGTAAAAGTCGCTCCAACTTTGTACATAGCGATAGGAATTTCAGGCGCTATTCAACATCTTGCAGGGGTCAACTCTTCAAAGTGCATCGTGGTCATCAATAAAGACCCAGATGCGCCTTTTTTCAAAGCTGCAGATTACGGAATCGTAGGAGATGCATTTGAGGTTGTACCCAAATTGAACGAAGCATTTAAAGCTGAATTATAAATTTTTGTGGAAAAACTCATAGAACTCGAGATTTTAGGACTCTCGTCCAACCATTCCCAGTCAGGGTCATTTACCTTGGTGTTAGGGGAAGTTGGTGGAGCTAGACGTTTACCGATTGTGATCGGCATGTTTGAAGCTCAAGCGATAGCTTTGGAGATCGAAAAGATTGTTCCAAATCGTCCCATGACGCATGATTTGTTTAAGTCATTTGCAACTGGGTTCAATTTTGACATCGAAAGAATCGTCATCACAGATATGAAGGAAGGAGTCTATTACGCTAAAATTCAGTGTAAAAGCGACCAAGTAGAATCTGATGTAGATGCACGACCTTCTGATGCGATAGCGATAGCGATACGATTTGGAAGTCCTGTTTACTGTACTGAAAAAGCGATGTCCGAAGGGGCAGTGGAGCATTATGAAGTAGAAAAGAAGGAGGACAAGAAGGAACCTACACCTTCATCACAAAAATTCACAACTAAAAAAGAGCCTTCTTTGAAGGATTTCAGTTTGGACAAGCTCAATCAGATGCTTGACAAAGCGATAAACAATGAGGATTATGAGCGAGCCGCTCGTATTCGCGATGAAATCAATAAAAGAAACTAATACAAGCTAAAGCCCGAGACTACCTCGGGCTTTTTTTATGACTTGATTTAGTTCAAGTCTCATGAATTGGACTTGAATAAATGTAGTCTTCAGACTTCCAGAACGCAGTGTGAGTGTCTCACTAAGGCATATAAATTTGTTTTATGTAGCTTTCTAAGCACATGCATTGGCTACTAATTACTTCTTCATCTCCGTTTAAAGAATTCATTTTCTTTGATAGTTGTAAACATATAGACTTGTGCCTTGGAAATTCTTGAAGTCAGGAGACTGCATTGAGAGTGGGGCCAAGTCTGGATACGTGAACCAAGATATCGTTGGTCTACAATGATCGAAAATCTAGGCCGAGTCAGCTTTATGCTCTGTGTTCCTTATGTTGTTCCAAAATCTCTACCCTAAAAGTCACAAAGGCAATAAAGGAAATGTCTATTGAAGTCTTATTAATTTCAGCTCTACGAAAATCTATGTGTCTATGTGGTTATTTTTTTCACCACATAGACACATAGGAAAACATAGAAATGTTCTCATTTCGGATTAATTCTCATTCGAAAGCTTTATGCCCTTTGGTCCTTTTGTGGTTCAAAAATCTCTACCGAAAAAGTCACAAAGGCAATAAAGGAAATGTCTGTTGAAGCCTTATCAGATGCTTCAATGAATCCTCAGAATTGAGAGGGCTGAAAGCCCTAAATACCATAGCCCAGTTCGCAAGGCTGGGTAAGTAGTGTAAGAATAAAATTAAAGCTATGAAAGAGCAGAATTATCTTAAACTAGTTAAGGGACAAATAGTAATGGATATAGTTTACCTTCTTTTTCAGAAGCTGGACTCCATAAGTGAATTAGCCGAAACAGTGCAATTTTTAGAAACAGACTAAAACAAATTCCAATTTGCGACTGATTACTGATCGGCTTTCTAACTCTAACTGTCAATATTCATCCCCAACCACTTAATTCATAATTGTTTTCTGAACAAGCGTTCCTTATTTTTAGGCCTTATTATGCACTAATTATTGAATGGATTACTTAAGAGGGGTTTTTGGTCTGGCCGTCATCGTTTTGGTGGCTTTTATTTTTTCAAGCAATAAGAAAAGAATAGACTGGAGATTAGTTGGGATAGGGATTTTATTGCAGCTAGTATTTGGCTTTTTGATCACTCAAGTTCCTATCGTAGAAAGTGGCTTTGCAATGGTTAGTCGAGGCTTTGTGAAGTTTCTAAGCTTCAGCCGTGATGGGGCCGCGTTTATTTTTGGAGATCTAGCAGGAGATAGCTATGGTTTCATTTTCGCATTCCAAGTGCTTCCAACGATCATCTTCTTCTCTACCGTATCAGCTGGACTATATTATTTGGGAGTTTTACAAAAGGTCGTGTTCGGGATTGCTTGGGTGATGTCTAGAACGATGAGACTTTCTGGGCCAGAAAGTTTATCTGCTGCTGGAAATATATTTCTGGGCCAAACAGAAGCCCCGCTTTTGGTTCGTCCTTTTATCCCTCAGATGAGTAAATCTGAATTGATGTGCTTGATGACTGGTGGAATGGCGACAATTGCAGGAGGAGTTTTGGCTGGTTATGTGGCTTTTCTAGGTGGAGATAGTTTGGAGGAGCAAAGTAGATTTGCAGCCTATCTACTAGGCGCTAGTATCATGAATGCACCTGCGGCTATAGTGATGTCGAAGATATTTATTCCTGAAGTGGAAAAAGAGCGAGTGCAAGATAAGCTTGAAGTGAACGAAGAAGCGATGGGTGTCAACTTGATTGATGCAATGTCGATAGGTGCTTCTGAGGGACTTAAACTTGCGCTGAATGTAGGAGCAATGCTTTTAGCATTCATAGCTGTGATAGCCGCTGTGAATTACCTCTTGATGGGAATCCTAGGTGATATTACAGGCCTAAATGAATTTGTAGTGAATAGCACAGGAGGCCAGTTTCAGGGCTTTTCTTTGGAATATCTTTTCGGTCAGGTTTTCCGGGTATTTGCTTGGGTGATCGGAGTGGAGTGGGCAGATACATTGCAAGTGGGTAGTTTGCTGGGGCAGAAAACTGTCATCAACGAATTTGTAGCCTATCTGAGTCTTTCGGAAATGAAGGAATTGGGAAGTCTTAGTCCCAAGTCCATTGTGATCGCTACTTATGCGCTTTGTGGATTTTCTAATTTTAGCTCTATAGCTATTCAATTGGGTGGAATCAGTATAATCGCTCCGAACCAACAAGGAAACTTAAGCCGATTAGGACTTAGATCCTTACTAGCTGCTTCACTTGCTTGCTTGATGACGGCTACGATAGCGGGGATGTTGTTTGGGTGATTTTTTGAGTAGCTAGTAGTTAGATGCAAGTATCTAGACTTTAGAATCAAGAGAAATATCAATGCGCTAGACTTAAAGACAAAAGATGTGGAGCCAAGAGGTTAGTTGATTCGTAAATAAAGTTGATGAAATTGAAGTCGAATGTTTTTGAGAATGTACTAGCTATACTAACTCTGTTTAGTATGGTGGGATTCTGCATTTATTTTTATGAATTATTCAATCCAAATTCTACTCAAGACAACCCCTTTAAACTGTATGATAACAATACAGGAATAATAATCATTTCTATTGCCTCGCTTTCGACAAGAGTTGTTTTTATTGTGTGTTTCTTACTCTTGGCCAGTGTTAAATTCAAGTATAACAAAGCAATATTGACTGCTTACATTTTGGCAGCTCTTGCAATTGGCTTTCTTCAATGGTTTGAACTTTACTTTGGATCCACTTTTTATTATGGAGAAGTTAGAGATAAACAAGGATTGATGTTTCCAATTTTAGCCTCATTTATGATGACCCTAGTTATTTGGAAATTAAATTATTCACAGAAAGAGGACAATAATTTGAATTTGAAATTTATTCTAACAGGTCTAATTAATATTGGACTTTATTTTCTTTGGGGACAAGTATATGAGCCGTGGAATTTATGGCAGTCTTGATTTGAGCATAGTTTAAACCTTATTGAAAAACCTCGTGAGACTTTTCTATAATCTAGTATCAGCCATTTGTCTATTACTGATATCTGCCATATTTTCTTGCAAACCTTCCGAAGATTCAGCGGAAAGAATATTTTCGGATATTTTAATTATTGACAGTATCGAGCTTGATTTGCCTCTTAGGAGGATAATGTATAAGAATGGTAATTACTATTCCTATGATTATTACTCCAAAAGCATTTTGAAGCATGATACCAACTTTAAGATTATTGATAGTCTAGGAGCAAGGGGAGAAGGTCCAGCCGAAAATCTAATGGTGAGGAACTTTCAACCACTAGGTTCAGACAAAATCAGGATTTTTGATACGCAGAAGCACGCGTATAAAGTTCAGGGTTTTTCTGATTCGGTTTATCTGTATCACAAATTCATGACTCCTGTAGAAAGAGGAGTGGCAATTAGTGAGTCTTTATTACTCACGATAGCGAGTTTACCTGGTTCTAAGCTCGGTTTTTCAGGATCAGTCCTAAAAGTTGGGGGAATTGATCCAATCCATTTTCTT